>ERZ827186.2103-NODE-2103-length-14301-cov-15.448266_pt1 | contig 14301 bp, 10 predicted proteins | sample MGYA00519918_ERZ827186 | MGnify/ENA primary metagenome ERZ827186 (study PRJEB31778, sample SAMEA3449275) | human gut metagenome | biome: human gut; feature: human-associated habitat; material: faeces | place: United Kingdom | collected 2010/2012 ... | reverse complement strand
GACTTTTGCCTACTTTTCTTCATAGAAAAGTAGGCCCCCGCCGGGTAGGCGTGCAAACTAAGCCTTTGCAAAAGGCCCCGCGACGCCGAAGGCGACTACAAATTGGCCCCCGCCGCAGGCGACTACAGGCCATAATAAAAATTGCCCAAAATCCACCCCAAAGAGAAAGGAGGGACCGCTGTGATCCCGGATCAATTTTTACAGGAGCTGAAATACCGCAGCGATATCGAGCAGATCATTGGCAGCTATGTGAACCTGCGGCGGCGGGGGCGGACCCTTTCCGGGCTGTGCCCCTTCCACAGCGAAAAATCGCCCTCCTTTACCGTCTACCCGGAAAACCAGTCCTTCTACTGCTTCGGCTGCGGGGCGGGCGGGGATGTCATCAGCTTTATCCGGCGGATAGAGAACCTGGACTACATGGAGTCCATCCGCTTTTTGGCCCAGCGGGCCGGGATGCAGGTGCCGGAGGAGGCGGGAGATGACCGCTCCGCCCGGCTGAGAAAACGAATATTGGAGCTAAACCGGGATGCCGCCCGCTACTTCCACCGCAACCTGATGAGCGAGGCGGGCCGGCCCGGCCGGGCTTACCTCATCGGGCGAGGGCTGACCAAGGCGACCATCACCCACTTTGGCATCGGCTACGCCAGCGAGGGCTGGAACGGCCTGACCGATGCCATGAAAAAGCTGGGCTACACCAAAGAGGAGCTGCTGGCGGCCCACCTGGCCAATGAGGGCCAGCGGGGCGGTTGTTATGATATTTTCCGCAACCGGGCCATCTTTCCCATCATCGATCTGCGGGGGAATGTTATCGCCTTTGGCGGTCGAAATTTGGGAGAAAAGGGCCCCAAGTACCTCAACAGCAGCGATACCCCGGTATTCAAAAAAAGCCGGAACCTCTTTGCCCTCAATTTCGCCAAGGGCAGCGACCGCAAGGAGCTGATCCTGTGCGAGGGGTACATGGATGTGGTCTCGATGCACCAGGCGGGCTTTACCAACGCGGTGGCCACCCTGGGCACCGCGCTGACGGAGGAGCAGAGTCGGCTCATCGCGCAGTACACCGGGGAAGTGGTGCTGAGCTACGATAGCGATGCCCCCGGCCAGGCAGCCACCCGGCGGGCCACCGGTCTGCTGGAGGCGGCAGGGGTGAAGATACGGGTGCTTTCCATCCCGGATGCCAAGGACCCCGATGAGTTTATCAAGAAATTCGGGGCAGAACGCTTTGCCCAGCTGATAGAGGGGAGCAGCTCCGCCACCGATTTTGCCATCAATAAGCTGCGGCAGGAAAACGATGTGACCACCGCCGAGGGCAGGGTTTCGTTCCTGAAGCAGTTTGCGGCGCTGATGGCCGGGCTGCCCAATCCCATCGAGCGGGAGGTATACTTGAGCAAAGTATGCCGGGAGCTGGAGGTGGATAAGGCCGCCGTGGCCGGGCAGATCGCCCGGGAGCAGAAGCGCCGGGACTACCGCGACCGCAAAAAGGAGGAGCGGGATCTCATCGCGCCGCCGATCCGGGAGGACAGCGGCAAGGACCGGGAGGACGAGCTGCTGCTGCGGCAGCACCCCCGGGAGATGAAGGCCGCCGAACGGCTGCTGCGGTACCTGCTGCGCAACCCCGACCGGGCCGAAGCGCTGCGGGACCGGCTGCCGGAGGGGTACTTCCTAAGCGAGAACGACCGGACGATGTACCGGGTGCTATTGCAGCGGGGGCTTTCCGGGCAGGAGCTGGATATCAGCGCCTTGGGAGAGAATCTCTCCCCGCAGGCGGTGGACCGGCTGGCCAAATGGCAGCTGCCGGGCGCCCCGCCGGTGACCGATGAGGAAGCCGAGGACTGCTTGAAGTGTCTGCGGGACTACGCGGCCCGGATGAGCAGGGACGAGCTGGGGCAGCTTTCCGGCGAGGCGCTGCGGCAGTACATAGAGAATCTGAACCGGGAGAAAAACCGGCGAAAGGAATAAAAACGCCAAAAATGGCGCAGAACAAGGAGATGGTGCCTTTTCCGGGAGTTTTGCCGCCGGGAAGGCAAAAGCCCGCAGAACGCGAATTTGCGGCGCTGGCAGAGGGATAGCTTGCGGAAGGGACAGCCCGCGGCGACGAGCGGGCACACCAGGCCCCGCACAGACCAATCAAGATCAGTAACGAAGGGGAGCTTTCCCCATAAGGAGGAGCAACAGATGGCGACACAGGATAAAAAACAGGTACTCAAGGAGCTGCTGGAAAGCGGCAAGCAGAAGGGCCGCCTGACCACCAAGGAGATCAGCGACGCGCTGGAGGAGCTGGACTACGATGTGGAACAGGTGGACAAGCTGTACGATACCTTTGAGGCGTACAATATCGAGATCGTGGAGGATGACGGCGGCGAGAGCATAGCCCCGGCCAGCAATGAGGAGCTGGAGAGTGTGCTGAGCGCCGACGGCATCAGCATCGATGACCCGGTAAAGGTGTACCTCAAGGAGATCGGCCGGGTGCCGCTGCTTTCCGCCGAGGAGGAGGTCGAGCTGGCCATCCGGATGTCGGAGGGCGATGTGGCCGCCAAAAAGCGGCTTTCCGAGGCAAATCTGCGTTTGGTGGTTTCCATTGCCAAGCGGTATGTGGGCCGCGGCATGCAGTTCCTGGATCTGATCCAGGAGGGCAATCTGGGCCTTATCAAGGCGGTGGAAAAATTCGACCACACCAAGGGCTTTAAGTTTTCCACCTACGCCACCTGGTGGATCCGGCAGGCCATTACCCGCGCCATTGCCGATCAGGCCCGTACCATCCGCATCCCGGTGCATATGGTGGAGACCATCAACAAGGTGAAGAAGGTGAACAGCCAGCTGCTGCACGAAAACGGCCACGAGCCCACCAATGAGCAGATCGCTGAAAAGCTGGAGATGCCGGTGGAAAAGGTGCGGGAGATCATGCGGGTGGCACAGGAGCCGGTTTCCCTCGAAACGCCCATCGGTGAGGAGGAGGACAGCCATCTGGGCGATTTCATCCCCGACGAGGACGCCCCCGCCCCCAGCGATGTGGCCAGCCATACCATGCTGAAGGAGCAGCTGGCCGAGGTGCTTTCCACCTTGACCCCGCGTGAGGAGAAGGTGCTGCGCCTGCGCTTTGGCCTGGAGGACGGCCGCAGCCGCACGCTGGAGGAAGTAGGAAAGGAATTTAATGTGACCCGGGAACGCATCCGGCAGATAGAGGCCAAGGCCCTGCGCAAGCTGCGCCACCCCAGCCGCAGCAAAAAGCTCAAGGATTTCCTGGAATAAGGGGAGGGAGAACGGTGCATATTACGCTGGAATCCGACTACGCGGTTCGGATCGTATACTGCCTGGCGCAGAACGGCGGGCGGATGGAGGCGGCGGCTATCGCAGAGCAGACCGGCGTGACGCTGCGGTTTTCGCTGAAGATTCTGCGGAAGCTGGTGGCGGGCGAGCTGGTGAAAAGCTACAAGGGGGCCGGCGGCGGCTACGAGCTGGCCAAGGACCCGAAGGAGATCTCTCTGTACGAGGTGATAGAGCAGGTGGAGGGGCCATATGCCATCAGTCGGTGCCTGAACGAGGACGACTACACCTGTAACCGCAACCGGCAGGCCTGCATGGTGTGCAAATTCAGCCGCATCTACGCGGATATTTCCGAGATGGTGCGCGAGAAGCTGGAGGGCATCAAGTTTGGCAACCTGCTGGACGAGCCGTAAGCGGACGATAACATAGAAGAAAGGGCCCCTACGGGGGCTCTTTTTTTAGTACAGGGGGAAGGCGGGCGGCCTGCGGCCCCGCTCCGTGCCCTGCGCAGGCCGGCGGGGAAAAAAGCCCCCGGCCGGAAAGCCCGGTCGGGGGAGAGGCTATGTACATGGGAACAGGTGCCGTACGGCCCTTTCACCTCCCGTTATGCAGTGGGAGCGCCCGGTGGAATGCTGCTTCAGGGGGTCGGGGTTTCGCCGGATTCGGAAGCAGGGTTTTGTCCCTCACCGCCGGAGGACTGCTGTTGTAACGCAGCCAGGTCGGCCCGGAGCTCATCGAGAGTTTTGCCTTCGCCGTTATAATCGGACTTCAGCTTCTTGATCTCGGCAATGAGAGCATCCTTCTGCTGTTGTTCCTCATTGGCTGCTTTCTTAGCGTCCAGGTCTGCCTGCAGCTCAGAGAGGGACTTGCCATCACCGGTATAGCTGGGGTCATATTTCCGAATCTCGGCAATGAGATCGGTACGCTGCTTCTTTTCCTTGGCAGCGGCAAGATCGCTCTGCAGCTGCTCGAGCGTCTTGCCGGTACCATCATAGTTGGAATCGTAGGTCTTGATCTCATTGATGAGGTTCTGCTTTTGCTGTTCGGCTTCCTGCTTGGCTTTCAGGTCGGCTACCAGCTGCTCGAGTGTCTTGTTGGAACCGTCATAGCTGGGATCATATTTCTGGATCTGTTTGATGAGATCCTCGCGCTGGGCCTTCTGCTTCTCATTGATGGCCTGCTGGAGCGCCGCGTTGCTGGGATACTTCTTGATCTCATCGGCGGTCATACCGGCGGCCTTGGCGGAAGCCTCCAGGGTGGCGCGCTCCTGCTGGAGGGCAGAGAGCAGCGCCTTGAGCTCATCCAGAGTCATATCGGAAAGGGCCGTGCCGTTGGAGCCGGTGGCATTGGGGTTGAGCACCTTGATATCGGCGATGGTCTTTTCAATCTCGGTCTTGTTCTTGGCCTTATCCACGGCCTTTTGCAGCTCGGAAAGGCTCATCTTATCCATTTCCGCCTGGGTCAGGCCGGCCTTCAAGCCATCGGCCTCCAGTGCCTTGCGGGTGGCCTCGGCCTTGGCTATGGCGGCGGAAAGATCATGCCAGTTATTGTACTGGCCGATCTGCTCGGGGGTGAGGTACTTCTGGGCCTTCTGCTGGTTGGCGGTCAGGGAGTTCTTCAGGGTATCACCGGAGATATTCAGGTTCTGGACATCGGTGATGGAAAGGTAGGTCTTCCAGTCCTTCTGCTTGGAGAGCAGCTCATAACGGGCCTGCAGCTGGCTCCACTTGCTGGCAAAGAGGGTGTTATCATCGAACAGCGGTTTCTTTTCGCCGTTCACGGTCACCTCCTGCTGCAGGATATCCAGACGCTCCTGGCAGAGAGCGAGCTTCTTGCTGGCGGTGTTGCCGTCGGTCTCATCCTGGGTCAGCAGCATGGCAAAGAGCTTCTGACGGTACTCGATGCGCTCCTTGATCTGCTTGGGGGTAAGACCTTCGGCCAGTTCCTCCGCCGTCATGCAGCGCTCGGCCTGGGCGGCGCGCTCCTGCGCTTTCTCATAAAGCTCGGCGGTGGTCATATTGGAGGCCGCGGCGATCTCCTCTTCGGTGAGCCACAGCTCGATGTAAGCCTTCTGTTCCTTCTCCAGCTCCTCGGCGGCCTTCTTCTCCTGCTGCTTCTTGATGTACTCATACCACTGCTTGGGCATCAGCGGGTTGGGGTTCAGGGTGGCGGCATTGACATTGACTGCTTCGCTTTCACCATCCCGCACCGCACGGCCGAATATGACCAGACGGGCGATGAGCTTATTGGTATCGGGATCACGGAAGGTATAATCGCAGGTGGAAAGGGTCAGCAGGCGGTCGCTGGCTTTTACATCCACGGTGGTCTTGATGATGGAGCGCTTCATGATCTTTTCGATATATTCATTCTTGGCGGCATCGCTGTCGCTGTCGATGAAATTGTGGTAATCGAAATCGGGGTCATCGGCCTTGCACACCACCACCGCAAAGATCTTATACATATCCTTGCGGTAGACGCTGTTGTAGCTGATGAGCGGGTGCTGCTGGTAGTAGCTGAGCTTTTTGTAGGCCTGCAGATAGCCGAACATGGTGCCATCGCCCATATTGTGGCCGTAGATGACGGTATTGTAGGAGGGCTTGGATTGGTCAACACGGAAATCAACATAGGGGATGCCCCAGTCATTGTACTTGCCGTCGATATCCGCCCGGTGGTATTTATCGTTATCCTCGGCCTGTACCACGGCGTAGTCCAGCTTGGTATCGGGGATCTTGACCCAGCCGGCGATGTCGGGATTGCGTTGGTACAACGCCTCAAAGCCGCGGATGTAATCCTTGGGATAGCCATCCACTGAGATATCGGTGGTGCCATCGGGATCGTACAGGCCGGCCAGCTCATCGGAAAGGTTCTTGTTCTTGATGGACTGGAGCTTGTTATTGATGATATAGATGCCGGAGGCCAGGAACACGATGATGCAGACCGCCAACAGAATGATGCGGATCTTATCATTCTTGGTGATGGACTTCATCTTGATGCGCTGGATGAGGTTGGTGCCCTTCACGGCTTCAGCGGCGGGTTCGGCCGCGGCGGTGCGGGTCTTGGTACGGATTTTCTTTTCCATAGAGGCTTTCGGTTCCTTTCCGGAAGTATTTGCGGGGGATTTGGGAGCTTTGGCTGCGGAACAGGCAAAGAGCGAGCCGATCCCGGCACGCTTATCCAGCTCGGCGGGCTCTATGCCGCCGGGGAGCTGCTTGGGATACTGCGCGGTGTACAGCCGCAGGACATTCAGGGCCTGCCACACGGCGATCTGTTGGGTGTCCTCCCGGCGTAGCTCGGTGACCGAGAGCCGGCGGTTCCAGATGCGGTTTTTATCGGCCAGGGCCACATGCAGCTGGCCGCTTTCCGGCTGGCAGTAAAGGCCCAGGCCCAGGGCGGTGTGCCCGGCTTTGCGGCTTTGCTGGGCCAGCAGCCCCGCAATGAGCGCGGCGTTTTCGGCGGGGTTCTGCAGCACCCGGCGGGGGAGCTCCAGCTCCTGCCCGATGTGGGTGTCATCGTAGGAGGCACGGTAGCAGCTGTTTGCACCGATGACGGCGGAGAGCTGCTCCCGCAGCAGGTCGCCGGTGCCCCATTCCGCGGTGGAAAGGGTGAGCCCATGGCGGGTCATGCCGTCTACGGCGATCTGGGGGAGGGGACGATCGCCGATGCAGTACAGGTAGATGCCGAAGGTCTGCTGCATATGGGTGATGGCCCGCTGCAGATATTCCTCGGCCTCCTGCTGGGTAGCGCCGGTGGCCTCCACAAAGATGGTATAATCACCGCACTGGTGGCGGGAGGTGAGCCTGAGGTGGGGATTCTGGCTTAGGCGGGTGATCTCCTGCGGGACCGAGAACTGGTCCAGCTCCAGCACCCGCACGGTGGCGTAGCTGACCGCGAGCCCTGCCAGCTTGCCCAGCAGGGGGCGCACTGCGGAAGGATAAAGGGCGGAGAGCTCACCCGGCAGGGCGGGCAGCGCCATTAGCAGCTGCCGGCGCGCGGCGATAGCATAGCCCTGCACCAGGCCCTGCGCATTGGGCAGCTGGGTGGCCCCAGAGGGACAGGAGGCGAAATCCGCCAGCTGCTCATACCCCAGGGTAAGGCCCATGCGGGCGGCGCGGGCTTCCAGCTGCTTTTGCAGGGCGGCATCGGTTTGGGCGGTGCGCTCCAGCCCACCGCAGACCACCCGCAGCGCCGTGGAAACGGCGGCGGGCTCCGGCGAAAGCAGCAGCACGACCGCTTCGCTTTGGCCCATGGCGTTGCGCAGGGCCGCAAACAGCTCGGCGGCATCCGGGCGACAGATGGCGTAGGAAAGCTCCGCCGAAAGGGCGGCGGTTTCTTTTTTAAGATACTGGTAGGCGGTATCAAAGGTGGGCTGATACTGCGCCTCGCTGCCGACGGCAAGAATAGTGATCTTCATGGGACGGCGTTCCCCTCCTATGTATGGACACAATTAGTTAAGAATAGCATACCGCAAAGTTTTTTCGCGGCTGCAAATAGAATACGAATAAGCTGTGAATTTTGTCGGATGGAAAATATTTTTTCTGCAGCCGGGTGGCCGGGGCGCAGCCCAAACCGCCCTGCGGGCGGTTTCTGCGGCCTTCGGCCGCAGCGGCGGCTTTGCCGCCGGGGGCTGCGCCTCGTGCCTGCCCCTTGTAGTCATTTATAAATTTAATAGCGGATGATATTAAGCTCCGCCTGCTCGGCGGCCTCGGCCACCAGCTCCTCCGGAATGGCCATTTCAGCCTCGATGGCCTCCACGGCGGCTACGGTGGGCTTGGTCTTGGGATGGCGGGGGGTAAATACGGTGCAGCAGTCCTCGTAGGGCAGGATGGAGGTCTCAAAGGTCTCGATCTTGCGGCTGATGCGTACGATCTCCTCCTTATCCATGCCGATGCAGGGACGCAGCACCGGCAGCTTGCAGGCCAGGTCGGTGCAGCCAATGGCCTGCATGGTCTGGCTGGCCACCTGTCCTAGGCTTTCGCCGGTGATCAGTGCGCCGCAGTCCTCCCGCAGGGCAATTCGCTCCGCCACCCGCATCATGTAGCGCCGCATCAGGATGGTGAAGTAGTCCTCCGGGCAGCGCTCCCGCAGCAGCTCCTGCAATTTGGTGAACGGCACCACAAACAGCCGGATGCGGCCGGTATAGGGGGTCAGCTCCTGGGCCAGGTCCAGCACCTTCTGCCGGGCACGGTCACTGGTGTAGGGGGGCGATGCAAAATGCACGGCGGCGATCTCCAGGCCGCGCTTGGCCATCATGTAGCCGGCCACCGGGCTATCAATACCGCCGGAGAGCAGCAGCATGGCCCGCCCGCCGGTCCCGACGGGGATGCCGCCCGCGCCGGGCAGCTGATTGGCGTGGATATAGGCGCCCTGCTCCCGGATCTCCACGGTAATGGTGATCTCGGGCTGCTCCACCTTTACCTTGAGGTGATGGAAGCGGGAAAGCAGGTACCCGCCCAGCTCCCGGCTGATCTCCGGGCTTTTCATCGGGAAGGCCTTATCGCTGCGCTTGGCCTCCACCTTAAAGGTGCGGGCAGCGGTAAGCTGTTCGGCAAAGTATTCCGCGGCGGCGGGGCAGATGACCGAAAAGTCCTTTTCCACCACGCAGCTCTTGGTCACGGCCACAATGCCGAATACCGTCTGCAGGCGGCGCACCGCCTCATCCATGTCCACGCCCTCGGTGAGGGGCTGCACATAGGTGGTGGATTGGGCATGCCAGATCTTGAATTCCCCTAGCGGCTGCAGGCGGCGGCGGGCGTTTTTGGCCATGATATCTTCAAAGGTGCTGCGGTTGAGGCCCTTTAGGGCGATCTCACCGCTCTTCAGCAGAATGATCTCTTTCATGCGGGGAAAAACTCCTTATCTTCGTTTGGTCAGGGTGGCCTCGCCCTCCAGCAGGCGGCGGCAGAATTCGTCGATCTCTTCCGGGGTGGTGGTGTCTGTCATGCTCACCCGCACGGCGGAGTCGATACGGTCACGGGAAAGCCCCATGGCGGTCAGTACATGGCTGCGCTCTCCCTTGGCACAGGCGCTGCCGCTGGAAACATAGATGCCGAACTGCTCCAGATAGTGAATCATGATCTCGCTGCGAATGCCCTGAACCGAACAGTTCACAATGTAAGGTGCGGCGTCGGCGGGGGAATTGATGCACACGGCCGGCGATTGTGATAATTTTGTAATCATTCGCTGCCGCAGCGCAGTAAAATGCGCAAAATTTTCCGCGCAGCGGCCGTTCATCAGCTGGGCGGCCAGCCCCAGCGCGGCAATGCCGGGGACATTTTCGGTGCCGGGGCGCAGCCCCTTTTCCTGCCCGGAGCCATAAAGGGGCGGCAGCAGCCGGGTGCCCTTGGCGATGTAGAGAGCGCCGGTGCCTTTTGGAGCGTGGATTTTGTGTCCGCTGACGCTGACAAGCTGTATCCCCCATTTGACGGGATCTATAGGCAGGCGGCAGAAGGACTGCACGCAGTCAGCGTGGAAGATGAGGTTGGGGCTTTTGCGGCGGCAGGCGGCGGCAATGGCGGGCAGGTCATGGATGGCGCCGGTCTCGCTGTTCACCATCATGCAGGAGGCCAGGATGGTCTTTTCATTGCAGGCGGCGGCCATCGCCTCCGGGGTGATATGCCCGCTTTCATCGGGCGCCACGGTAATGACCTCAAAGCCCTCATTTTCCAGCGCCTTGCAGATGGCAAGAACGGAATGGTGCTCCACGGCGGTGGTGACGATGCGGTTGCCCCGGCGCTTCATGGCACGGGCGGCCCCCAGCAGGGCAATATTATTGCTTTCCGTCCCCCCCGCGGTAAAGATGATCTCCTCGGGGCGGCAGTGCAGCACGGCGGCCACCTGCCCCCGGGCCTCGGTCATGGCACGCTCCGCCAAAAAGCCCCGGCGGTGCAGCGAGGAGGGGTTGCCGTATTCTTCGGTCATTATGTGCAGCGCCAGGGCGGCCGCTTCGGGGGAAACGGCGGTGGTGGCGCTGTTATCCAGGTAACATTCCACGGGGTGCCTCCTACAAGGTGATGGTTTTCGGGCGGGCCGAACGCTGCGGCCCCTCATAGGGCCCCTGCAGGGTGCGAGTTCGGGGCGCAGCCCGCCCCGGCTGCGCCGGGGCAAAGCAGGCATCGCCTGCTTTCGCCGCCTGCGGCGGCGGGGCTGCGCCCGCCGTCCGGCTGCTGCCGGGCCCTGTGGAGGAGGAGCAAAAAAGCCTCCCCCGGATGAGCGCAAACCGGCAGTCTATCTATCAGATAATTATAGCGCCGAATGAGGATAAAAGCAACGAATTAGGCGTTTTGTAATAGAATCGTAAATGGATTTGGGACTTCCCGTGGCTGGAATTATTTATGGCAGGACAGGAAAAATGTTCCCAGCGGGCAAGATGGGACCGGACCCCCTTTTCAAATGCCGGGAAATGCGGTATACTGGGGGAAAATCTACCCCGATACGGAGGACGAGCGATGAAGAAAATAATAGCGCTGCTGCTGGCTCTCACCCTGGTGCTTACCATGGTAGGCTGCGGCGGCAAAAAGGAATATCTGGCCGGCACGGTAAGCGATACCGGCGTGGTGGCAATCGGTGTACCGGGCCAGCCGGCCAATACCGACCCGGCCCTGTACGATGGCAGCCTGGCGGCCCGCGCCGTGCTAGGCATGCTGTACCAGGGACTGACCGCTGTGGATGAAAACGGCCAGGCGGTGGGCGCCGCGGCCGAAAGCTGGGAGATCTCCGCCACCGATGACGCCGCCAAGCGCCCGGTGTATACCTTTACCCTGCGGGAGGGTGCCTGCTGGAGTGATGGCACTCCTGTAAAGGCCGAGGACTTTATCACTGCCTGGACCCGCGTGATCAGCGGCGCGGTGGATAGCCCCTGCCGGTATCTCTTTGATGTTATCCTGGGCGCCAGGGATTACGAGAACGAGGAAAGCGAGCTGGGCCTGGAAGCGACCGAGGACGGCAAGCTGGTGGTAACGCTGGAGGGCGATTATTCCGGCTTTGCCCACATGCTGGCAGCCCCGGCGTTCTGGCCCATCAAGGAGGGCGAGATGGCCTATAATGGCCGCTACGCGCTTGCCGATATCACCGAAAATGTGGCTACGCTGAAGCCCAATACCGGCTACCGCGGGGAGAAACCCGCCGCCGGCCTCGCCCTAAAATACTACTACGGCGATCTGGCCGCGCTGGAGACTCTGGCCGCCGATGGCACCCTGCAGGCGACCTTTGGCTACGCCGGGGATGCTATTACCCCGGTGACAGGCAGTAATGGCGTGACCGGCTATTATGTGCTGAATACCGAAAAACTGTCCGAAGCGGAGACCCGCCTGGCCGTAAAGCGTCTGCTGGCCGGGGAGGAGGGGACCGGTACCCTGCCGGAGAACATGACCCTACTGACCCTGAAGGACGCCCCGGCGGCCCCCGAAGCACTGGCCAATGCCACGAACCTGACCGTAAACGCCCTGGATTATGAGGACTACAAGGCTGCCCGTGATGCCGGGGAATACGACCTGCTGTACCTGGCGGTAAGCCTGGACTACCCGGATGAGGCAGTGCTGCTCCATTGGTTCGCCAGTGCAAGCGAAAGCAACTACGCTAAGTATAATAGCGAAGAATTTGACGAAATGTTGTCAAAAATCGACACAGAAACCGAAGAATCCGCCCGAATCGGGCTGGTGAAGGGCGCCATGCAGCTGCTGGCCGAAGAGGCGGTGCTGCTGCCGCAGGATACGGGCAAGACTCCGCTGTACTGCCACGCCTTCCTTTCCGGCATCACCTGTGATGCTCAGGGCCTGTGGGACTTCGGCGATGCGAAATACACCGCATAATCGATAACAGCAAAATGAACTCCCGGCGGGCACCAACCTGCCGGGAGTTTTTCGTGGTATCAATTATGACAAGTCGTCATAATTACACATTTTTCCGCTATCGTATGCTCCAGCATCCCCTGTGATGCCCAGGGCTTATTGGCCTTTGGCAGCGCGAAATATACGGCATGACCAATCATGATGAAGTAAGCTCCCAGCGGGGGAGAACCCCTGCCGGGAGCAGCTTGCTGCGCAACTAAAGCATATGCGATAAACCGGGATGGATTATGACACAGCATCATATCCTAGGCAGAATGGAGATATGACAAAGCGTCATATTATTGCTGCGATAGGGCAGAATTCCTGCAAGGCGCAGGTACGGGCCGCAGGCCCGCCCGCGGCGGGCGCCGCAGCTTCGCTGCGGAACCGTCCTTCGGACGGCTGGCCTGCGGCCCGAACCCGCACCTTACAAAGGCTCAGTCAAGGAGCTGCTGACGCATGGATTGGAGAATGCGCTTTTCCCGCCGGGAGACCTGTACCTGCGTCATCCCCAGGCGGCGGGCCACCTCAGTCTGGGTCTTTCTGCGATAGTACCGCAGAAAGATCAGCTGCCGGTCCCGTTCCTCCAGGGAGGAAAGCAGCTGCTGCAGCGAAAGCAGATCGCTCAGCCGCTCCTCCGGGCCCTCCTCCGGCAGGTCTATCTGCCCGCTGCCATCCTCCTCACCCCCCGTCAGGGAAAGCGGCGGCGTGGTGGCGGCCAGGGCCTGGGCCACATCCTCCGGGGCACGGCCCATGCGTTCGGCTACCTCATTCACGGTGGCCTCCCGGCCCAGCTCGCTGCCCAGCAGCTCTCGGGTGCGCCCGGCGGCCAGTCCCAGCTCCTTCAGGCTGCGGCTCACCTTTACGGTGCCCCCATCCCGGAACAGCCGGCGGATCTCCCCCAGGATGACCGGCACGGCATAGGTGGAAAACATCACCCCACGGCCGGCATCAAAGGCCGCGGAGGCCTTCACCAGCCCCATGCACCCGGCCTGGTACAGGTCATCGTATTCTATGCCCCGCCCCTTAAAGCGATGGGCGCAGGCGTGCACCAGCCCCAGGTTGTTTTCCACGCTGGTATCCTGTATGGCGGTCGCCTTTGGTTCGGCGGTAACAGGCATTTTGGTCAAACCTCCCTTGTTACCGGGCTTTTTGGCTCAGGCGGCGGCGCAGACGCACGGTGGTGCCGCCCCCCGCGCGGGAGGTGACCCGCACCTCATCCATCAGCTCCTGCATCACCGCAAAGCCCAGCCCGGCCCGTTCGCTGCCGCCGGTGGTAAACAGCGGCTCCATCGCCTTTTGCACATCGGCGATGCCGCACCCGTGGTCCCGTACCTTGATGGTGACGAGATTGCTTTCCGAAAGGCTGGCAGCTATGTAGATCTCCCCAATGCGGTCCGGGTAGGCGTGAACGATGCAGTTGGTCACCGCCTCCGAAACAGCCGTTTTGATATCGCACAGCTCCTCCACGGTGGGGTCCGCCTCTGTGATGAAGGCGGCGACCAGCATCCGGGCCAGGCCCTCATTGGCGCCCCTGCTGGGAAAACTGACTTTCATGGTGTTTTTCGGCTTATTCATACGCGGCTTTCCTCCTCTATCTCCAGGCTGGCTATCCCGGCCACCCGCATTACCCGGCGGATGTGCGGCGGCATGGCCCGCAGCACCAGCTTTCCGTTCATTTCCTGCATCAGGCGGTAGCGCCCCAGTACCAGCCCTATCCCGCTGGAATCCATAAATTCCACCCCGGAAAAATCCAGCGCCAGCCGGGCGGGGCGCTCTTTTTGCACATTGCGGTCGATCTCCTCCCGCAGCTTTTGGGTGTGGTGGTGGTCCAGCTCGCCGCTCAGGCGCGCCACCATGGTATCGCCGTTGGTTTCTATTGTGACCGGCATTTTAATAGCCTCCTTTGGAGTAATTTGTTTGTAATTTTTTCGCCTGACGGCGTTTTTTGACCGAGCAAAGCAGAGAAGCACGGCCGATGGAAAAGTCCTTTCACTAATACGGCAAAATGGAGCCTTTTTTGCATGTGAAAGGTTAATATTTCACTTTTTTTAATGGAAAGTTTACATTATGGGAAGATATTGGGCGAAGATCGCACAAATATCGGATTTTGCTGGGAAATTGCAACTGGGATTTATTATGCGAATTTTGAGGGATGAGGGGGTCGCGGTGCGCGGGATGCGGAGCCGAGCGCCGCCAGTGGCGGATGCAGCGA
>ERZ827186.2102-NODE-2102-length-14304-cov-3.098674_pt1 | contig 14304 bp, 13 predicted proteins | sample MGYA00519918_ERZ827186 | MGnify/ENA primary metagenome ERZ827186 (study PRJEB31778, sample SAMEA3449275) | human gut metagenome | biome: human gut; feature: human-associated habitat; material: faeces | place: United Kingdom | collected 2010/2012 ... | reverse complement strand
TCCGCCAGGTGGCCCAGCGGCTTCAGGACGCGGGCATTCTGGACCCCAAGGTCCTGCGGGTGGACACCAACACCCTGCTGTATCAGGTGCCCGGCGGTATGCTCTCTAACCTCATTTCCCAGCTGAAGCAGGCCGGGAAGGAGGACAAATACTACGACGTGCTGGCGGAAATTCCCCGGGTCCGCAAGGACTTCGGCTATCCTCCCCTGGTGACCCCCTCCAGCCAGATCGTGGGCACCCAGGCGGTGATGAACATCATCATGGGGGAGCGGTACAAGGTGTTCCCCAAGGAGTCCAAGGCCATGCTCAAGGGCGAGTACGGCCAGCTCCCCGGCCAGGTGAACCCGGAGGTCCGGGCCAAGGCGGGCATCGCCCCTGAGGACGTGGTCACCTGCCGTCCCGCCGACCTGCTGGAGCCGGAGCTGGAGAAGTACCGCCAGGAGTTCCGGGGCCTTGCCAAGTCCGACGAGGACGTGCTGAGCCTGGCCCTGTTCCCCCAGGTAGCCCCCAAGTTCATCGAGAAGCGGGACCATCAGCCGGAGCCCGTCAGCGACGATGCACCGGCGGTCCGGGAGCTTTATGTGGACGCCAAGTCCATCCTGTGACAACGACATAATAAAGGGCTTCCACCGGTCGGGTGGAAGCCCTTTATTTATCCAAAGAATTGATTCAGTTCAGACCCAGCAGCTGCATGGCCCGGCCATTCAGATAGGGCTGCAGCAGACTGTAGGGAATCAGGTACGACAGCTCTCCCGTGGCATAGGGAGCAATGGTATAGGGGTTGAACACCACGGTCAGGCCATTGTCATCGAATACCAGGCACTGATCCGCCCAGTTGCCCACGGTGTCCTCATAGTCTTCGAAGAAGGCCTCGGCTCCGTATTCCGTCCAGATGTCGCTCTCTCGAATCTGGTACAGCAGATTCTCCTTGACGGCGGCCCGCAGGCCCTCGCTGTCCTCGGCCAGCTCCATGATCTTGACGGCCTCGCCGGTGTTCAGGTCGAAGCTCACCGCCACGCGCCAGGAGTTGGGGTGGGCCCCGCCGGAATAGGAGCTGTAGTGCATCTCCACGCACAGGAGCTCCGGCCCCACCCAATAGTCGGTGGTAACGGTATCGGAGTACACATACTCCGGCTGCTCCCAGCGGGAATCCTCCCCGTTGACACCGGCGTAAGCATCCCGGGCCAGGTTGGTCACGTCTCCCAGAAATTGCAGCTGGTCCTTGCGCCACTGCTCAAAATACGCGTTGATGCCCTCGGCGGCCGCGGCGGCGGGCTCGGACGGCAGCGAGCCGTCCGCTTCGGCGGGGCCATAGAGAACGCACATGCCCTCGGCATGCCGCGCCCCGGTCCAGCATACGCGCACCGCCGTGTCGTCCTGCCCGGGAAGAAGATAGGGCGCGGCGAGAGAGACTGCCGTTTCCGGCGCCGTCACTGGCACGGCGGTCGGCTCGGGCGTTGGCTCCGGTGTGGGAGAGAGCGTGGGGGAGGTCGTCGGTTCTATCGCCGCCGGTTCGGATGCGGCAGGCTCCGGCACGGAGGAGGAACAGCCCGAAAGAAGCAGCACAGCGAGGAGAAGCGCGAGAAGACAGCGTTTCATTTTCACAGCTCCCTTGTGTCGAGCAGAATGGTGACGGGACCGTTGTTGACGGATTCTACAAGCATCTCCGCGCCGAACTCGCCGGTTTCCACACGGAACCCGCTCTCGCGGCAGAGCGCGACCACGCGCTCATAGAGCGGGATGGCTGTCTCGGGCCGCGCCGCGGCGGTGAAGCCGGGGCGGCGCGACCGCGCGTCCGCCCAGAGCGTGAACTGGCTCACAATAAGGATCTCCGCGCCCGCGTCCGCGGGGCGGATGTTCATCTTTCCGTTTTCGTCGTCAAAGACGCGCAGACCGCAGATGCGGTCGGCGATCTTTGCGGCTTCCTTTTCGGTATCGTCCACATGGACGCCGAGCAGCACGAGAAACCCTTTGCCGATCTCGCCGAGCACTTCGCCGGTTTCGGCGCGGGTTACGCGGGCGCTGTTGACTCTTGTTACGACGGCTCTCATAGATCCTTCCTCCGTTTATCCGTTGCCGCGGTCGATCTCGCGCACGCCGCCGAGCGTGCGGATCCTCGCCATGATAAGCCGCAGCGAGGCGAGATCGGGGACCTCGGTGGTGACATAGACAAGCGCGTTCCCCTCGGGGAGCGAGCGGGCGTTGAGCGAGCGCACCTTGGCGTTGAGCGCGTTGAGCACGGCGGCAATATCCAGAATGAGCCCGTTGCGGTCGCGCGCGAGAATGCGCAGCGTTGTGGTGTAAAGCCCTATCGTCTTATCGGCCCACGAAACATTCAGCCAGCGGCCTTCCTGTTCGCGCTTGCACAGACTGTTGAGATAGTTCGGGCAGTCGGCGCGGTGGATGGAAACGCCCTGCCCGCGCGTGATGAACCCGACGATCGGATCGCCCGGCACCGGTGTGCAGCAGCGGGAGAATTTGATGAGGCTGTTGTCCATGCCCTCAACGAGAACGCCCTGCACCGCCTTGGTCTGCTGCGCGCTGTGGCGCTCGACGGCTTCGTTGATCCGTTCAAGCTCGCTTTTCTGGCTTTGCGCCTGCGCGCGGGCGGCGCGGGCGATCTCGTCCTTGAAGCGGTTGACCGCGCGTGTGCAGGTGATGCCGCCGTAGCCGATGGCGGCGTACATATCGTCGAGACTCGTGACGGAGAGCTTTTTGATGCATGTCTGCAAAAGCTCGTCGTCCTCGAGATACGCCGTCGTAAGTCCCGCGCGGCGCAGCTCGCTTTCAAACATCTCCTTGCCGCGGACGATGTTCTCCTCGCGGCACTCCTTTTTGAGCCACTGGCGGATCTTGGAGCGGGCGGCGTTGGACTTGCAGAGCGTCATCCAGTCGCGGCTCGGCCCCGGCGCGGATTTGGACGTGATGATATCAACGATATCGCCGTTTTGCAGCGTATAGTCAAACGGCACGATGCGCCCGTTGACCTTTGCGCCGATCATCCGGTTGCCGACGGCGGAATGGATGCCGTAGGCAAAGTCGATTGGGCACGCGCCGGCGGGGAGGTTCACCACGTCGCCCTGCGGCGTGAATACGAACACCTCGTCGTTGAACATATCCATTTTGAGATTGTGAACGAAGTCCTGCGCGTCGGTGTCCTGCTGCGCTTCGAGCAGGCGGCGGATCCAGGCGAACTTCTCCTCATCTCCGGCGCGGACGCCTGCGCCGCCGGATTTGTACTTCCAGTGCGCGGCGATGCCGTATTCGCTGATGCGGTGCATCTCCCAGGTGCGGATCTGCACCTCGAACATGATGCCTTCCTCGCCGAGGACGGTCGTATGCACGCTCTGGTAGCCGTTGGGCTTGGGCGTGGCAATGTAGTCCTTGAAGCGGCCCGGCACGGGGCGGAACATGTCGTGGATGTGGCCGAGAACATTGTAGCAGTCGGGAATATCGTCCACGATGACGCGGAACGCGCAGAGATCGAAAATCTCGTCCAGACCGCGCTTCTGCGTATACATCTTGCGGTAAATGCTGTAGGTGTGCTTGATGCGGCTCTGCACCGTTGCGTGGATGCTGTACTCCGTGAGCCGGTCGGTGATCTTCTTTTTGACATCGGACATGAACTCGTTGAGCACGTCCGCCTTGCTGTCGAGGTAGGTGATGATCTCACGGTAGCCGTCCGGGTCGAGATATTTGAGCGAGAGGTCCTCGAGTTCCCACTTCACCTTCTGCAGGCCGAGCCGGTGGGCGATGGGCGCATAGATCTCCATCGTTTCGAGCGACTTTTCGAGCTGCTTCTGCGCGACCATGTATTCCATCGTGCGCATATTGTGCAGCCTGTCGGCAATCTTGATGAGGATGACACGGATGTCCTTCGCCATCGCCATGAGCATTTTGCGGAGGTTTTCCATCTGCTCGTCCTCGCGGCTCGTGAACTGCACGCGGGTGAGCTTTGTGACGCCCTCCACGATATCGGCGACCTCGGCGCCGAACTGCCGGGCGATGTCCTCGTGGGTGATGGCGGTGTCCTCAATGCAGTCGTGCAGCAGCGCTGCGACGATGCTGTCCTCGTCCAGCCCCATCTCCGCGCAGATCTGCGCGGCGGCGACGCAGTGCGTCACATACGGCGTGCCGGCCTTGCGCTTCTGCCCGCTGTGGGCGCGGTCGGCCAGCTCAAACGCCGCGCGCACCCGGCCGAGATCGACGCCGGGGTTATGTTCCAAAATGGTATCGGCAAGCTCCCGATAACCCTGTTCAATAATTTCTTCTGCCATGATAGATCCTTTTATCCTTCTTTGCTTCGGCGCAGATCGGTGATCACAAGCTGCACGCTGCGCCGGCCGTGAAATTCGTTGATCTGCGGCGCGAAAACGATGTCGCAGCGCTGCCCGGCACGCGCGCCGAGCGCGGGCGCGGTCTGGGAAAAGAACACGCCGTCATAGGTCTGCCCGAATTTGGCGAGCTTCAGCCGCAGGTGCTTCCCGCCGCCGATGGGCTGCACGGAGTCGAGCGAAACATTTTCCATATAGAGCAGCGGCCGCGGGTTTCCGTTGCCGCACGGCTCCAGCTCGTCGAGCGACTCGACGCACGCCATCGTCAAAAGCTCCGGCGAATCGACGAGAAGATCCGCCTCCAGCGCCGGGAGCGTCCGGTCGGGATGGGAGAGGTAATACTCACGCAGCCGGGAGCGCAGCTCGTCCACGCAGCCGCGGCGCACCGTGACGCCCGCCGCCATCGCGTGACCGCCGAAGCCCTCCAGACAATCCGAGCACGCCGAAAGCGCCTCAAAGAGATTGAAGGAGCCGGTGCTGCGGCAGGAGCCCTTGCCGCTCTCGCCGTCCAGACAGATCATCACCGCGGGGACGCTGTAGGCGTCCGTCAGGCGCGAGGCGACGATGCCGATCACGCCGGGATGCCAGCCTTCCGAGGCGAGGACGATGGGCGCGTCCGGCTGCTCGCCGTGCAGCCGCTCGACAGCCTCGCGCCAGATCTCCGTTTCGAGCGCCTGCCGCTCGCGGTTTTTGGCGCACAGCTCTGCGGCCAGCACACGCGCGCGGCGCAGATCTGTCTCTTCCAGCAGACGCACCGCGAGGCTCGGCTCGCCGAGCCGGCCGGCGGCGTTGATGCGCGGGGCGAGCGAGAAGCCCACGGTCGAGGCGGTGAACGGTTTATCGCGCACGCCCGCCTCCTCCGCCAGCGCGAGAAAGCCGGGGCGGCAGTCGCCCGCGGCGATCTTCTGCAGACCGCAGCGCGTGATGAAGCGGTTTTCGCCGAGCAGCGGCATCACGTCCGCCACCGTGCCGACCGCGACAAGATCGCCGTACCGCGCGAGCATTTTATCCGCGTCGCCGTCCATGGCGCACACGAGCTTGAACGCCACGCCGACGCCCGCGAGCGCCGTGCCGACGCCGCTGCTGTCCGGCTGCTTGGGATCAACGACCGCCTCCGCCTCCGGAAGCGCTTCGCGGCATTCATGATGGTCGGTCACGATCATGTCCACGCCGCGCTGCGCGGCGTAGGCCGTTTCTTCCAGATTCGTAACGCCGCAGTCCACCGTCACGATGAGCGTGACGCCCTCTTCCGCCAGTGCATCGATGGCGGCGGTGTTGAGGCCGTACCCCTCGCTAATGCGGTCGGGGATCCTCAGCTCGCAGGTGAGACCGCGAAAGCGCAGGTAATCGGTGAGCAGGCACGCGGCGGTGATGCCGTCCACGTCGTAATCGCCGTATACGGCAACGTGCTCGCCCGTTGCCACGGCGCGGGTGAGACGCTGCACGGCATCCACCATGCCGGTCAGCTCAAGCGGGTTCGTGAGCGTTTCCGCGCCGCCGCGGAGAAACGAGCGCGCCGCGGCGGGATCGGAAAGACCCCGCAGATGCAGGATCGCTGCGAGCAGCGGCGTACAGCCGGCGGCAAGCAGCGCGCGGGGGATCTCCGCGCCGCGCTCCGGCACATTCCAGTTTGCATACTTCATTCGGTTTATATCTCCATTTTTTAATTACAAAAAGAGAAGAAATAGAAAGGACATTTTATAACACTTTATTCTAACAAATGTCCGGCCAAACTGCAAGGGAGCGGGGCGGATTTTTCCTTGACACGGCGGAAAATCAAAGTTACACTTCCGATAGATATGTAATCCATAAAGTAAAAAGGAGACAACGCTATGCAATGGCTGGAATGCACCGTTCCCGGCGGGGACGATCCGGAGGAACTCTGCAACGCGCTCGCCGAGCTCGGCGTCGGCGGGATGAGCATTGAAAACGAACGGGATTTCCACGATTTTCTGGAAAACAACCGCGCCTGCTGGGACTATGTGGACGAAGCGCTCGAGGAGAGCTTTTCCGGCGTGTCGCGCGTGAAGTTCTGGCTCTCGTGCGATGCCGAGGGCGAGAAAGTGCTCGCTGCGGTGCGCGCGGCGGGCTACAGCGTCGAGACGCGCGTCATTGCCGACGAGGACTGGGAAAACAACTGGAAGCAGTATTATAAGCCCCTGCCCATCGGGGAAAAGCTCGTCGTCGTCCCCGCGTGGGAGGAGCAGCCCGCGGACGGGCGCGTGGCGCTGCGGCTCGATCCCGGCCTCATCTTCGGCACCGGCAGCCACGCCACGACGCGCATGTGTCTGGAGGCCATTGAAACGCTCGCCGCGCCGGACAAGCGCGTGCTCGATCTCGGCTGCGGCAGCGGCATTCTCTCCATCGGCGCGCTCGTGCTCGGCTGCCGTGAGGCCGTCGGCTGCGACATTGACCCCAAAGCGCCGGACGTGGCGATGGACAACGCCGCGCTCAACGGCATCGGGGCAGACCGGTTCCGTGTGTACGCCGGGGACATCCTCGCGGACAGGGGGATGCGCGCCGCGCTCGGGACAAATTTTGACATTGTGCTCGCGAACATCGTTGCGGATGTTATCCTGCCGCTCGCGCCGCTCTCGCGTGAATTTCTCGCGCCCGGCGGCACGTTCGTCACCTCCGGCATCATCGAGGGACGGCAGGACGAGATCGAGCACGCGCTTAAAAAGGCGGGCTATTCCATCGAAAAGCACTTTTGCGAAGAAGAATGGCATTGTTTTGTGTGTAGCGTGCGCGAATAACGGGCATACTACCCGTACAAAATCGTACGGGAGGTAAATGTTCCATGATGATGAACGGCAGAAAATTTATGACGGGTCTCGGTATCGGCATGGTGGCAGGCGGCGCGCTCTGCATGATGATGGCGCCCAAGGCCAAGCGCAACGACGGCAAGCGTATGGTGAGCCGCGCGCTCAAGGGTATGGGCGATGTGATCGACGATGTCTCTGACGCGCTGTGCCGCTGAGAGCCGAAAGCAGCTTTTGACCGCCGAAACGAAAAATTATTTTTAATTTTTCAAAAAAAGGGGTTGCTTTTTCCTTCCGGCTGTGCTATTTTAAATGAGCGTCACAGATATGCGCCGTTAGCTCAGCTGGATAGAGTGTCTGGCTACGGACCAGAAGGTCAGGGGTTCGAATCCCTTACGGCGTGCCAAAACAATCCGATCGCCATTCGGCGGTCGGATTTTTTTGTTTTTTACTTAATTCATTCTGCGCTGCCCAGCCGGTCCATCCAGCGCCGCCGCCGGAAGACCGCCAGAGACACGCCGAGCTGTCCGATCATGATCTGATCGACCATACTGAACGACGATTGCAGCGCCGCGGGGACCGCGAGCGCGCATACGGCTTTAAAGAAAGCGCTTTGTCCTTTCATAACGCACCTCCCGTTTTTCCTCTTTATTGTAATTTCCGGGAAGGGGAGAGGCAAAGGTTAAGCGCGTAACCGAATACAAAATAAAAGCACCGCGTTTGTGCAGAATTATCCTCTGCGCGGCGCGGTGCTGTTTCGCACCACCAGCGAAACGGGCAGCAGGATCTCCGTCTCGACGGGGCGGCCTTCTTTGAGCTCGCGCAGCTTCTCCACGGCGAGCCCGGCGCGCAGCGCGCCGTCCTGCCGCACCGTGGTCAGCGCCGGGCGGAGCATTTCGCATATGGGCGTATCGTCAAATCCCGCAACGGAGATGTCCTCCGGCACGCGGATGCCCGCCATGCTGGGGATATACTCCCGCTCCTCGAGAAGCGCCGTCACGCGCTCCGCCGTTTCTGCCGAGACCTTGCCCGTTTTGCCGTGAATCACGTTGGAAACGGTCGCTGTGCTCAATCCCAATTCTTCCGCAATGTCGCAGATGTGCACGCGCTCGGCCATACAATCGCCTCCTGCCGGTAAACAGGTTTATAATTCTATTGTATGGGTGCGGCAGCGATAAGTCAAAAGTTATCCGCATAACCGGCGGCGAAGTTTCCGGCGGATACAGAGGAAATCCTTTTTATCGGACTTCCGCTGTGGTATTCTTGCAGCAAAGGAAGGCGGCAGAGCCGCCGCATCGGAAAGGAAAGATTTTCATGATCGAGATCCGTGGGCTGTACAATACGGCCCTGTGCTACACGTCTGCGCTGGAAGAGAAGGCCGCCGAGCAGATCCGAACGGTCTGCGATCAGGAGGAGTTCGCCGGATGCAGGATCCGCATTATGCCGGATGTCCACGCCGGAAAGGGCTGTACCATCGGCACGACGATGACGATTTCCGACAAGGTCGTGCCGGGCATGGTCGGCGTGGACATCGGCTGCGGTATGGAGACCGTGCGCCTGGCCGAGCGCGAGATCGACTTTGCCGCGCTCGACGCGCTGATCCGCCGGGAGGTCCCCAGCGGCCGGAACGTCCGCGGCGGGGAGCACCCGTTCAACGCGGAGATCGACCTTTCCGAGCTTCGCTGCGCGCACAGCGTCTCGCTCGACTGGGCGCGGCGCAGCATCGGCACGCTCGGCGGCGGCAACCACTTCATCGAGATCGACCGCGCCGAGAACGGCGCACTGTATCTTGTTGTCCACTCCGGCAGCCGCTATCTCGGCACGCAGGTCTGCGCGTACTATCAGGAGCAGGGACAGCTTGCCCTGCGCCGCGGCGCGCAGGAGCGGGTCAACGCGCTGATCGCCGAGTACCGCGCCGCGGGACGGCAGCGGGAGATCCGCTCGGCGCTCAAAGAGCTGGACGGCGAGCGCGTGAAACGCATCCCCAAAGATCTCGCCTATGTGGAAGGGGAACTGTTTGAGGATTACATCCACGATATGCACATCACGCAGCGCTTTGCCGCGCTCAACCGCAAGGCGATCACCGACGTGATCCTGCGCGGCATGGGTCTGACGAAGGTCGAGGCATTCACGACCGTCCACAACTACATCGATACGGAAAAGATGATCCTCCGCAAGGGGGCTGTTTCCGCCGAGGCCGGAGAAAAGCTCCTGATCCCGATCAATATGCGCGACGGCAGTCTGATCTGCATCGGCAAAGGCAACGAGGAGTGGAACTGCTCGGCGCCCCATGGAGCCGGACGCATCATGAGCCGCACGCAGGCCGCCGCGCATCTCTCCATGGACGAATACGCCGCCGAGATGGAAGGCGTCTGGTCATCCTGCGTTTCGCCGGAGACCATCGACGAATCCCCCATGGCGTATAAGCCGTTCGATGAGATCGTTGCCGAGATCGGCCCCACCGCCGAGATCGCGGAGCATATCCGCCCAGTCTATAATTTCAAGGCTGCCGAGTGAGCCGCCATTGCGAAGAACTGCGCCCCCTGTTTTTCAGGGGGCGCAGCATTTTACAGCAGCACCGGCTGGAGCTGGCGGCCTTCCATGGCCGCTTTTATTGTTTCGCCGAGAAGGTCAAAGTCGCTCTGGAGCGAGAAGGGCTTCTGGTGCGGCGCGTCCTGCCGGAAGGGGACGAAGTACACGTTCTTACGCTGCAAAAGCGCCGCGATGCTCTCCGCGGAGCCGGAGAGACCGTCGTTTGTGGAAATGGCGAGAATGAGCGGCGCGCCGTTTCGCAGATGCGCCTTGCACGCCATTGTGACGGCGGTATCCGTGACGCCGCGGGCGAGCTTTGCGAGCGTATTGCCCGTGCACGGCGCGACGAGCAGCGCGTCGAGCCGCTGCGCGGTGCCGAGCGGTTCGGCCTTGACGAACGTGTCCACCGCTTCCCGGCCGCAGAACGCCTCGAGCTCCGCGCGGAAGGCGGAGGCGGCGAAAAACCGCGTATCCGTCCCCGCCGCCGCGCCGGAGAGGATCGGCACGAGCGTATAGTCCCGTTTCAAAGGCCGGAACGCCTCCAGCGCGCGGGAAAACGTGCAGTGCGACCCCGTGACGGCGAGACCGAGACGGGGAAGAGGCTCCGCGGCGGCGGCGTACACCGCGTCGCGCAGAATGACCGCGGCGCGCTCCGGCGCGTATTTCGCCGGAAGACCGGGCGCGCGGATGTAGCGAAGACCCCTCTCGTGCGCGGCGGCGGCATCGATCCCGCCGGGTGCGGAGGCAAGCTCCAGCAGCAGCGCGTCCTTCCGGACGAGCGCGAGCAGCGGCTCGGTGAGCACCGGCGCGGGGATCGTGCCGATGATGACATCAAACCGGTCGAGCGCGCCGGAGAGCGCGTCGAGCGGCAGAGCCTCGATGCCCTCCGCCTCCGCCCATGCGCGCTGCTCACCGGAGCGCGCCGCGGCGGTGACGAGAGCGCCGGCCTTCTGCAGCTCCCGGGCGAGCAGGCGGGCGATGCGGCCGTAGCCGAGCAGCAGTATGTGCGCGCCGGAGAGTCCCGTTTCCGGGCGCAGCAGCGCGATCGCGCCCTCGGCGGTGAGCCGGGCGATCGCGATCTGATATTCCTCCCGGCGGGCGTACCGCGCTGAGGGATCCCACGGCGGCGAAATGACCATGTCGGCGGAGGCGGGGTCGGTGATCTCGTGCCCGTCGGCGAGCAGCAGCTTTCGCAGCGGGAGGAACCGGGCGTCCGTGCCGGTGATGGCAAAGCGCATAATGCACCACTCCTATCCAAAATCGTATTCCAGCGTATGCGCGCTCGTTGACTTGTGTCCCGGTTTGCGGTAAAATCTTTTCTTGAAGAAACCGAGAGGAGATGCCCGCAGAAATGGCGAAGCTCTATTTCAAATACGGCGCGATGGGTTCGAGCAAGACCGCTCAGGCGCTCATCACCAAATTCAATTATGAGGAGCGCGGCATGGACGTGTGGCTTCTGAAGCCCTCCGTCGACTGCCGCGACGGGGAGACCCTGCTCCGCTCGCGTATCGGGCTGGAGGCGACCGCCGACGTCGTCCGCCCGGAGGACGATATCCGCGCGCTTTACGCCGCGCGCGGCCATCACGACGTGGTGATCGTGGACGAGTGCCAGTTCCTCACGCCCGAGCAGATCGAGCAGCTGCGGCAGCTCGTGGACGAGGAGAATCTGCCGGTGCTCTGCTTCGGGCTGCGCACCGACTTTCTCACGCACCTTTTCCCCGGTTCGCGCCGCCTTTTTGAGCTGGCCGACTCCATCACCGAGATCAAAACCATCTGCGAGTGCGGCTCGAAGGCCACGGTCAACGCCCGCATCGACGGCGAGGGTCACGTCGTCACCGAGGGCGCGCAGGTGTTCCTCGGCGGGAACGATTCCTATATCGCCATGTGCCACGCCTGCTGGCGCAGGCGCATCGTGCGCGAGCGCGCCGAACGGACGCAGAAAGAGAAGCAGTAAAACTTACACATAATGAAAAAGGAGACGATCCGCATGTCCACACCGCATAACAGCGCCGCCCCCGGCGATTTCGCCAAAACCGTACTGATGCCCGGCGACCCGCTGCGCGCGCAGTTCATCGCCGAAAACTTCCTCAACGACTGCCGCCTCGTCAACAACGTCCGCGGCATCCAGGGCTACACCGGGACCTACAAGGGCGTGCCGGTGAGCGTCATGGCCAGCGGCATGGGTATGCCGTCCATGGGCATTTACAGCTATGAGCTCTTCAACTTCTACGGCGTGGAGAACATTCTGCGCGTCGGCTCCGTCGGAGCGCTCAGCGAAAAGCTGCATGTGCGCGATATTGTCCTCGCGCAGGGCGCGTGCACCAACTCCGCTTACGCCGCGCAGTTCGGCTGCCGCGGCGCGATCGCCCCGATCGCGGACTACGGCCTGCTGCGCACCGCCGCCGATATTGCCGAGGAGCGCGGCCTTCGCTGCACCGTCGGCAATCTGCTCTCTTCGGACACGTTCTACGACGATGACAAGACCGCGAACGCCGCGTGGATCAAAATGGGTGTGCTCGGCATCGAGATGGAAGCCGCCGCACTTTATCTGAACGCGATGCGCGCGGGCAAGAAGGCGCTCACCATCTGCACCGTTTCCGACCATGTCATCACCGGCGAGGAGACGACCGCCGAGGAGCGCCAGAACTCTTTCCGCGAGATGATGGAGCTGGCGCTGGAAGTGGCTGTCCGCAGCTGAAAAACACTTGAAATCGCCGCACGGACGGACGATGAAAACAGATAAAAAAGACCCGCATTTCCGACGGTGAGGCGGAGGACAGACCTTGCATATACCGCCCGAACATGGTATAATCATCGTTGCGAAAGTCCCGAAAAGGGACAAATTATTAAGGAGGAAAGATTCTACATGAAGAAGATCCTTGCCCTGATCCTGGCTCTCGTCATGGTCTTTGCCCTCGTTGCCTGCGGCACCACCGCCGCCCCGGCTGCGACCGAAGAGCCCAAGACCGAAGAGCCCGCTGCCACCGAAGCTCCGGTGGAAGAGCCCACTGAGACCCCTGCTGAGCCCACCGAGGCCCCCGCGGAAGAGCCCGCGACCGTCAACGCCGACGACATCGAGGACACCATGACCTCCGCCGACGGCAAATATGAAGTTGCCTTCGTCACCGACGTTGGCCAGCTCAAGGATAAGTCCTTCAACCAGGGCACCTGGAATGGCGTTAAGCTGTACGCCAACGAGAACGGCCTGAGCTACAAGTACTATCAGCCCGCCAACGGCGATCAGGCGACCGACGACGACCGCTATGACGCCATGAAGGCCGCTGCCGAGAACGGCGCGAAAGTCGTTGTCTGCGCCGGCTTCCTGCAGGCCACCGCGCTTGAGCAGGCTGCCAAGGATTACCCCGAAGTGAAGTTCGTGTTCATCGACGGCTGGTCTCTCGGCCTCGAGAATGTTGCTGCCATCGCGTTCCAGGAAGAGCAGTGCGGCTACCTCGCCGGTTATGCTGCCGTTATGGAAGGCTACACGAAGCTCGGCTTCTGCGGCGGCGGCGGCGGCACCAACGATGCCTGCTGCCGTTACGGTTACGGCTACGTCCAGGGCGCCGAGGCTGCGGCTGCCGTTAAGGGCGTGAACGTTGCCATGAACTACACCTGGCTGTACGGCGCTTCCTTCCAGGCTTCTCCGGAACTGCAGACCCTCGCTTCCGGCTGGTATGAGAACGGCACCGAGGTCATCTTCTCCTGCGGCGGCTCCATCTTCGACTCCATCACCGCTGCGGCTGCTGCCAACGACGCTTACGTTATCGGCGTTGACGTTGACCAGTCCTTCTCTTCCGACACCGTTATCACCTCCGCCCTCAAGGGCATCGGCGAGGCCGCTTACCTTGCTCTGACCGCCGCTTACGACGGAACCTGGGCTGAGAACTACGGCAACCAGTGCGTGACCATGGGCGCTGCGCAGGGCGCTGTCGGCCTGCCGGTCGATACCTGGTCTCTCGAGAACTGGAGCGTCGAGGAGTATGAGGATATGTTCCAGAAGATCGTCTCCGGCGAGATCGCTATCGACAACGACTTCTCCAACCTCGCTTCCACCGAGCACGTTGCTCTGAACATCGTCGAGTAATTTACCTGCACAAAACGTCGGGAAGGTTTTTCCTTCCCGACGTTTTTCTTTTTAAAACAGGAGCTGATTCTTGCAATTTGTTTGTAATATATATATAATAAATGAAAATGCATATGCACATTGCGATTCCTTGTGCAGCAAATCTGCTGGAGAAAGAGAAAGGGAGGTGGGGACATGGACACGACGCCGGAGTATGTGATCGAGATGCTCCACATTACCAAGGTATTCCCCGGAATCAAGGCAAACGATGACATCACCCTGCAGCTGAAAAAGGGCGAAATCCACGCTCTGCTGGGAGAGAACGGCGCGGGCAAGTCCACGCTGATGAGCGTTCTCTTCGGCCTGTATCAGCCGGAAGAGGGTATCATCAAAAAGGACGGCAAGGAGGTCAAGATCAACGACCCCAACGACGCCACGGCGCTTCACATCGGCATGGTGCACCAGCACTTCAAGCTGATTGATGTGTTCACGGTGCTCGACAACATCATCCTCGGCGCGGAGGACACGAAGCTCGGTTTTCTGGAGAAGAAGACCGCCCGCAAGAAGGTGCACGAGCTTTCCGACCGCTACGGATTGAAGATCGATCTCGACG
>ERZ827186.2090-NODE-2090-length-14359-cov-4.479586_pt1 | contig 14359 bp, 9 predicted proteins | sample MGYA00519918_ERZ827186 | MGnify/ENA primary metagenome ERZ827186 (study PRJEB31778, sample SAMEA3449275) | human gut metagenome | biome: human gut; feature: human-associated habitat; material: faeces | place: United Kingdom | collected 2010/2012 ... | reverse complement strand
TGCGCAGAAATGACCCGCAGATACCGGAGGAGACGATCGCCGCAACGGATCCCGCCGTTACCGGGGACGCCGTGCCCACGGAAAGCAAGTCGGAAAGCACTCAAAAACCGGATACATCCGCCCCCGAAATATCCTCCGCCCCCAATGACACCATCGTTCTCCCTTCAATTGATGAGTCACGGGTGCTGTGGGCAAATGAGACATCCTCGGAAGGATCAAAGGGCAACGCGGTTGCCCACCCCTATTGTACGTGGAATGGGAAATTGCTTAAGGAAAGCTTTGTAAAGGTTCTCGAAGGCGACGACAACAGATACAAGGAATATGTCAGGGACGGGTATTATTTTCCGATAGCAATCACGGTCAGTGACGGCGGATTCAACCCCGCAAACGGAGCTGCTGTTTATAAATTCAGTTCTGAAAATAAGGATAAAGAAGCGTATATAAGCGCTTTCCGGAATTTTGAGAACGAAGTTTTTGATAAGCTGAGCAAATATCTTACCCAAAAAGGAATAGTAAATCAACGCGTAAGCTTTGTCGAAACATATGAGAAGGACGGTGTATATGCCGGCGCATATCTTATTATTTATGTTACTGCCGATGATTTCGCTACACTTGAATTTAATGAGGTCGGCATTGAGACGGAGTGGTACGCAAAGTTCGATTGGGCAACACGCAGTATGCGTGACGGAATTTTTAATTACAGCAGAAAAGTGAATATGTAAAAAAACAAAAAGGAAGGACCGAATATTATGTGCAAAAAATACTTTGCTGGTGTGTAGCTCTTTTGACGATTTTTTCTCTTGCCACTTTTTCAACTGATGGTGCTTTGATAGAACAAGGCGAATCATTAGAAAAAATTAAGTCCAACATAACCATGCACCCGGGGCGCAAGCCCCGGGTGCATGGTTCGTTTATTTGGTTTGTTTACATACCGTACCATCTTTCGCCGATGCTGAGATCGACCGTGAGCGGCACGGAGAGCTTTACCGCGCCCTCCATCTCCTCGCGGAGGATGGTTGCGGCTCTTTCGGCGTCCTTCTTTGAGGCTTCAACGATCAGTTCGTCATGCACCTGGAGTATCAGTGCGGCATCAAGTCCTTCGGCGGCTATGCGGCGGCTCACACCGAGCATGGCGAGCTTTACTATATCGGCGGCGCTCCCCTGTATGGGACTGTTCATCGCCACGCGCTCGCCGAATTTGCGCTGCATGGCGTTGTGACCTGATATTTCGGGTATATATCTGCGTCTGCCGAACAGCGTTGTCACATATCCCTTGCAGTGCGCCTCCGCAACTATATCCTTAAGATATGCGGCAACATCCGGATATGAAGCAAGGTAGCTTTCGATATATGCGCGCGCCTGCTTTACAGGGATGCCGAGGTCTCCGGCAAGAGAAAAATCGCCTATACCATACACTATGCCGAAGTTGACAGCCTTGGCGCGCTTGCGCAATTCGGGTGTGACGTCCTCGGGCGCGATGCCGAAGACGGCAGCCGCCGTCGAGGTGTGGATATCCGCGCCGTTCGTGAACGCATCGATCATAGCCTTATCGCCCGAAATATGAGCGAGAAGACGCAGCTCTATCTGTGAATAGTCGGCATCTATCAGTACGCGCCCCGGCGCGGCGAGAAAGTACTTGCGCAGCTCGCGCCCCTCGTCGGTTCGTATCGGAATGTTCTGAAGGTTCGGCTCCGCCGATGAAAGCCTGCCTGTCGCGGTGCCTGTCTGCTTGAACAGGGAGTGTATCCTGCCGCCGTCGTCCGCCACCTTGAGAAGCCCGACGACATATGTGCTGTACAGCTTTGTCAGCTTGCGGTATTCAAGCACGTCGCGTACGATCTTGTGCTCCGGCGCGAGCTTTTCAAGTATATCCGCATTCGTCGAATATCCCGTTTTGGTCTTCTTGCCGTAAGGCAGTGAAAGACGCTCAAAAAGCACCTCGCCGAGCTGCTTCGGCGAATTTATATTGAATTCAACGCCTGCCTCCGCGCATATTTCAGCCGCAAGTGCGGCTGATTTTTTTGAAAGCACCTCGCCGTATTCCGCAAGTCCCGCGCGGTCTATAAGAAAACCGGTTTCCTCCATGTCGGCAAGCACTGCAGCGAGCGGCATTTCTATTTCGTTGAACAGTCCGGAGGAATTCACCTCGCAGAGCTTTTTTTCAAGCACAGGCTCCATGCGGAATATCGTCTCCGCATCGCTCCCGCCGGCGCCGTCGAGGTACTGTGCGGAAAGGGAAGAAAGATCAAAATTCCCCTGCGGATTCAGTACATACGCGGCAAGCATCACGTCCGATCCCGCGCCGCGCGTATTTTTTGTGCCGGAAATGCGGTCAAGCTGCTCATATATTGACTTGCAGTCATAGCAAATGTAGCCGCGCGCCGCGCTTACGGCGGCTGCGGACTCACGGTCGGCAGGGACGGTCGCCAGCACGTTTCCGTCAAAGGTGCTGAAGTTCTCGCCGTCAAAGGCAAGCGCAACGGGCTTTTCGGCTGAGGCGCGAAGCGCCGCAAAAAAGTCGTCGCGGCTGCCTGTCCGCGCGGCGGGCGTATCAGGTGACGGAGCGGGAACTGCGGCAGCCTCCGGCAGGTCGAGCCGCGCAAGCAGCTTTGTGAATTCGAGCCTTGTAAGGAGCGCGCGTATTTCATCGGTATCCGGTTTTCCGTTGCCGAGCATATTGAGCGAAGGTATACCCGGTACCTCGCGGTATATGCGCGCAAGCTCAAGCGAGAGGAAGGCGGAGTCCCTGCCTGCCGTCAGCTTTGCCGCAACGGACGGCGTGACGCCACTGCCAGGCTCGGAATATCCGCGATAAACGCCGTCCAGCGAGCCGAACTGCGCTATCAGTTTGACGGCTCCTTTTTCTCCTATACCGGGAACGCCCGGAATGTTGTCCGACGAGTCGCCCATTATGGCTTTCACATCAACGAATACATTTGACGGGACGCCGTATTCCGCAAGGAATCTTGCCTCGTCAAAAAGAATGTTCTCCTTGTTTGTGGCAAGCACAACGGACGTTTTGTCGCTTATCAACTGGAGCGAATCGCGGTCTCCGGTGAAAATGAACACGCGCGTGTCGCCGTCAGCCTCGCCCATTGCGGCAAGCGTGCCGAGAATGTCGTCCGCCTCGTAGCCTTCTGTTTCTATAACGCTGAAGCCGAGAGCGCGGCAAAGCTCGTGCGCGGTGGGGAGCTGAGCGGCAAGCTCTTCGGGCATGGGCTTTCTGCCTGCCTTGTAGCCGTCGTATCTTTTGTGCCGGAAGGTCGGGGCTTTCATGTCAAATGCCACGGCGCACCTTTCGGGGGAGAGGTCGGAGAGCTGACGCATCAGCATATTTGCCATTCCGTAAAGTGCGTTTGTGGGAAATCCGTCACGTGTTGTGAGAGGCCTTATCCCGTAAAAAGCGCGGTTGAGAATGCTGTTGCCGTCCACGGCGAGAAGTGTTTTCATTTTTATGACTGTTCCTTTCTTTGCATTTGTGCCGTTTTTCTTTGCTTGCAAAGAAAATTCAAACGTTTGGTTTATAAATATAGTATACCACTCTTTTGTGATCCGGTCAAGAAAAAAACGCGTGCAAATCGCCCGGTGTGCATAATTCGCTATTGAAAAAAAGTGTGCGTTGTGGTATAATGTATCTGTGAAAATTTATATTGCGGCAGAGTATTGAATCATGCTGCAAAAAATCAGGGAGGTGTAGTGTTATGTCCGAAAATCGCAACACAGTAATTACGATAGCCCGTCAGTACGGAAGCGGCGGCAGAGAGGTCGGCATGCGTCTTGCCGAGGCGCTTGGTATAAAGTCTTATGACCGCGAGCTGATAACAATGGCGGCTCAGAAGAGCGGAATGTCAAGCGAGATACTCAATCACGCCGATGAAAAGGCGACAAACAGCCTGCTTTACACGCTCGCGCTCGGCTCATCCTATTACGGTGCGGCGTCCATCGGTACCGATGTGCCGATAAACGATAAGCTGTTCATCACCCAGTCGCAGATCATACGCGATCTTGCAGCCGAGGGGCCGTGCATCATCATAGGCAGATGTTCGGATTATGTCCTCCGTACCAATCCGGCGCGCTTTTCCGTGTTCATCTATGCGCCGATAGAGGCGAGGATACGCAGAGTGATCGAGCGCGGCGCGGCGAAGACCGAAAAAGAGGCGCGCGACCTCATTTCGCGCACCGACAAGCGCAGAATCAACTATTACAACTATTACACCGGCAGGAAATGGGGAAGCCCCGACAACTACAATATGATGCTTGACAGCTCGTTCCTTGGAATAGAAGGATCGGCGCGTGCGATAGCAGATGTTTACCGCGAAAAGGTGGACATCAATAATAACTAAATTCAGGAGAAAACAAAAATGAAGACCAAAAAGATCATTGCGATGCTGATATCTGCCATCATGCTGATATCCGCAGTTGCATGCACAGGCGAACAGGGCAACGGCACTACAAGCTCGGATGCCGGAACAACAGCGGAAAGTCCCGCAACGTCAGCTGATGATGGAACGACAACTGCGGAGCCTACCGAACCCGCGACTGACCCCGTAACTGATCCGGTAACTGATCCCGCTACCACCGCTGCCGATACGACGCCCGTCTCTCCGGAGGCTGCGACCGTTGAGGTCAACTGGTACCCCGGATATGTCGGCTCGGATAAGAACTCCCAGGGCTTTGTCAATAAGATAAAGGTGAACGGCGGTTCCTATTCTTATACCGATGTTATAACCATCTCAAAAGCGGGAACCAAGATATACTTCACCGATGACAACACCAACTCAAACGGCGACAGCGGCTTTGCTTCGGCGGCGGCGTATGTTATTTCTTCGTGGAAAATGGAGAATGCCGAGTGGGTGCTTGACACCGAGGGCGCCAACTACCGCGGCTGCGGCAAGGCAGAAAGCGATATCTCCAAGGTGTCCGATGACGGTAAAGCTGTTACATATTTCTATGTGACCTCCAAGGACAATGAAAACATCCGCCTTTGCTTCCGTTCCGGACAGAGCACCAGCTTCACTCCCGCCGACTACCCGACCGTTTATGTCCAGTTCACCGGCGAGCAGGGAACCGTCGGCGCATCTCAGGCAGAGAAAGAAGCGTTTGACAAGTATATTGCTGAGGAGGCTGCTGCGGTGAAATACCCCGCGCTCAAGGGTCTCACCGTGAACTTCCTCGGAGACAGCTATTTTGCCGGAAACGGACTCAACCCCGATTACGTATGGCCGTCCCTGCTCGGTAAGATCTACGGTATGAACTATACGAACTACGGCAAAAACGGCTCCACGATGTCCGATTATGTTACCACCAACAACCCCATGGTCGTGAGATATAAGCAGATGGCTGATAACTCTCCCGATATCGTGGTGTTTGAGGGCGGTAAAAACGACTACAACAAAAAGGTCCCGATAGGTAAGAACGACGATACCGATACCAAGACCTTCAAGGGCGCGCTCAATGTCCTTATAGACGGTCTGCGCGCAAAATATCCGAATGCCGTGCTCATCGCAGTGACCCCCTGGAAGGTGTCGGGCACCAACGGCATAGGCAATACGGTATCCTCCTATGCGGATGCCATGCGTGAGATATGCGCCATCAAGGGCGTTGCCTGTTTCAGTGCCGATGATCCTGCGGTCTCCGGTGTTGATATGACCGATGCCGCGTTCCGTGCTGATTATTCCATGAACCCGACAGACGTGAGCCACCTCAACTTCGCGGGACACAAGCTCGTTCTGCCCAAGTTTGAAAAATTCATTGCGGATACTTATTCCGCCGCAAAAGCCAACTGATAATATCAGTAAAACGGTGTATCATTAAAAAATGTCGGTCATTCTGACCGGCATTAAAGTGGGGACTGTCGCATAAATGCGCCAGCCCCCACGAAAAAAATCAGTCCGCACCGATGATCTCCGGCATTTCGAAGAGACTCCGTATGGTATGCTCGCATTCGAAATCATCGTAAAAATGACCATCGTCGAAAAGGCACCCGTGCATTCCGGCGTTCAGACCCGCAAGCACGTCGATATCGCGGTCACCGACCATCAGCGAACGGTCGCGGTCAAGTGAAAAATGCCGGCAAAGATAATTCAGTGCATCCGGCGAAGGCTTTGACGGGAAGCCCATAGTGCTGTCGATTATGAATGTAAACTCTCCGAGCAGCCCCCATTTTTCAAGCAGTAAACGCGGGAACTCGTCCGAGTGTGTATAGAGGAAGTTCCGCTTGCCGTGCTCGCGCGCAAAAGCGAGCGCCTCGGCGGCTCCCGGTATCGGTTCCTCCTCCTTCAGCGCTATCTCATGGTAAATGTCGTACATGATCTTTTTTGCCTCGGCTCTGTTTTCAAATGCGTAGTGCCGAAAGGCGTGCCGCACCGATTTTTTTAGGTGAAAGAGCACCGATTCGTATGTGTCATGCATACCGTAATGCTCAAGCGTGAGATACAGCGCACGTGTGAAGTAGGGGTAAGAGTCGGCTATCGTGCCGTCGAAATCGTAAATCAGGGCGATGTTGAATCGGTAATCCATTCTTCGGGGTGTTTTGAATTTCAAATATACCTATTTTTCACTACTTTTGCAAAAGCGAGACCGAAAAGACAAAACAAATGGAATTCAAAGAGTTGATCGAAAAACGCCGCAGCATCCGAAAATTCTCGGACCGGGCGGTGCCGCGCGAGACGGTGGACCGCATCCTGCGCGAGACCCTTACGGCGCCTTCGGCGCGCAACACCCGGACCACGCGTCTCATGGTGGTGGACGATCCGGCCTTGGTGGCCCGCATGGCCGAAATGCGCGATTACGGGTCGGCGTTCATGAAGGGTGCGCCGCTGGCTTTCGTCGTGCTGGGCGATACTTCGAAAAGCGATCTCTGGCGCGAAAACGCCGCGATTTCGGCCACGCTGCTGCAGCTCGCCTGCGTGGACGAGGGACTCGGCTCCTGCTGGGTGCATATCAACGGCCGGCCGCGCCGCAAGGATGAACCCGACGGGCAGAGCGCGGCCGATTACCTGCGCAGTTTCCTGCCCGTCCCGGCGGACTGCGAACCCCTCTGCGCCATTGCGGCCGGCTACTCCGACTTCACGCCCGCTCCCCTGCCCGACGCGGACGACGCGGCGCGGATCATCCGCCTTTGAACAGCACCTTTTCCGGCTACAGCAGAACCACGTGTTTGCGCAGCATGTCGACGATCTGCGTCCGCAGCTGCAGGGCGTTGATCGGCTTGGCCATGTAGCCGTCGAATCCGCTCTGGAGCACCTTCTGTTCGTCGGAAGCGAATGCGAACGCCGTCACGGCGATGATCGGGACGCTCTCTGACAGTTTGCGTATTTCGGCCGTGGCCTCGTAACCGTTCATCACGGGCATGTTGATATCCATCAATACGAGGTGCGGACGGTGTTGCCGGTATATTTCGACCGCCTCCTGCCCGTTCCATGCGTGCAGGAGCGTGTATTCTTTGCGCAGGATCGATTCGAACAGCCGGTAGTTGCTGTCATTGTCCTCGGCGATCAGAATCATCAGTTTGTTCTTTTCGACCGAGACGGCGGGATATTGCTCCTCCGTCCTTTGCGCCGCGGCCTTTCCCGGAACATAGGGCAGGATAAACCAGAATTTCGATCCTTTGCCCTCTTCGGATTCCACGCCGATACGTCCGCCCAGATGTTCGACGATCATCTTGCAGATCGACAGTCCGAGTCCCGTGCCCTGCTTGAAGGCGTTGAGTTTGACGAAGCGGTCGAAAACCTGCTCCGTTTTGTCGGCGGGGATTCCGCTGCCGGTGTCCGAGACCCAGAAATAAAGCTCTTTGCCGCGCATTTCGTATCCGAAGCGGATGCTGCCCGTCTGCGTGAATTTCGCCGCGTTGGTCAGCAGGTTGATGATCACCTGCGAGAGCCGGTTACGGTCGGTGCAGACGGAGCATTGTTCGTATTTCTGCTCGAAGAGCAGTTCGACGCCCTCCCGGACCTTCATGCGGATGACGTTCTCCTTCTCCCGCATCAGTTCGTTCAGGTCGAAGTCCGTGTGGATGAAGTCGAGCGTCCCCGCCTCGATTTTCGAGAGGTCGAGGATGTCGCCGATGAGCTGCAGCAGCAGGGCGTTGTTGTTTTCGATGATCGAGACGTATTCCTGCTTCTCCTGCTCCTCGTCGGTCGAGGCCAGAATGCCCGAAAATCCGACGATGGCGTTGAGCGGCGTGCGTATCTCGTGGCTCATGTTGGCCAGAAACGCCGTTTTCAGGCGGTTCGACTCCTCGGCGCGGTCGCGGGCCGAGAGGAGTTCCTGCTCCATGCGTTTGCGTTCGGTGATGACCTGCGATGTTCCGACGAGTGTCTGGGGCCGCCCCTGCGCGTCGAACGACTCCACGGCCGCCAGCGCCTCGACCCATTCCATGTGCCAGTGACCGCTCTCGTTGGATACCACCCGGTACTCTTCGCAAACCTTGTCGGTGCGGCCTGCCGTCAGGTCGTCGTAAGCCTGCCGTATGCGGTCGCGGTCCTCCTTGTGTATCTTCGAGAAATAGCATTCGACGCCCACCGAAAGCGAAGTGTCGCTCTGCACGATCATCTCGCCGGAGGCGGTTTTGACCGGTTTGTTGATGTCGCAGAGGATGGTGCCGTTGTTCAGGTCGCATTTCCACGGAACGATGTTGGCGACGTCGAGCGCCAGCGAGAGTTTGTGGTTTATCGAGTCCAGTTTCTGCTGCGCCTTGTGCAGCGCGGTGCCGTCCAGACAGAAGATGTCGATGTGGTCGGTCAGGTACGAGCGGCTGAGAACCACCTCGAAAAAGATGTCCCGCGGTTTGTAGTAGAAGGGAAAGGTGACGGTCCGGTTTTCCGTCAGCACGACGTTCACCAGACGCAGGAACTCCGAAAACGAATCCGCGAAAAGCTCGCTTCCCCGTTTGCCGACGACCTCATTCCGGGGCAGGAACGTCCGTTCGAAGTAGGCGTTTATGTCGCTGAATTCGGTGTCGGCGGGATAGTGGTCACGGTCGAAGATCACGCGCTCCTGAATGTAGATGATCGGCATCCGGTTGAACAGGTTCGCGTATTTTATCTGGCTTTCCGATTCCCGCCGGCGGGCCGCTTCGACTTTGTGCATGACGCGGATGCGCCATTGCTGGAAGAGGATGAAAAGCAGGAAAAGGCCGCCGCATAGGATGATCGCCGTTCTGTTCCGCTCCGTGAATGTCTCCGGCTTGTCGATGAATACCGAATCCGAGGGGCATATTTCGGGTGAAATCCTGTTGCGCAGCATCGCCGGGTAGTTGAACGTCGGGCGGGCGCCGGATGGGACATAGAACGGAATGTCGCGCGGCTGGCGTCCCTCCAGAATGGTGTCGAACGTTGCGATGACCTGCCGGTTGTACTCGCCCGTATCGTATGTGAATCCGCCGACCACGCCGCTGTTTTTCACCGAAGGGGGCCATAGTGCGAACAGGGGAGCCGTCGAACTGGCGATGATCTTGAAGGGATTGGCCGTGATCTCGGTATTGCCGGCGATATTTCTTGTGTAGTGCCACGAGGAAAAGAGCACGCCGGTATGGCGGGTGTCGGTGACGTTCAGCGAGTCGAGCAGTTGGTCCACGCTCATGTTCGAGGCCTTGTAGGAGGTGAACCGCATTCCCGGATAATCGGTTTGGAGCAGTTTGCTCAGCTCTTCTTCGTACTGCTGGTTGATATAGCGGCCGTCGCGGACGAATACCAGCCGGTTCATCTCCGGAATCATGCGGCGCATCAGCTCGATGGTCTGTTCGAGGTAGATCGGGGCGTAGAGCAGTGTCAGGTTGTATTCCCCGTTCAGCTTCCGGAGCGGAATGCGCTCGGAGTGCGGGATGGCCTGCTTGCTGACGTAGTATTTGTCGGGGCCGATGAAATCCTCCTCGGCGCAGATGATCGACGGGATGCCTTTTCCCCACTCCTTTTCGGCGAAGTCCCGCATGGTGAAGGCCGGCGCGCCGATGTATATCAGCATTCGGGGCGGATTCTTGCCGTATTCACGGGCGAGATTCGCCCGGAAGTTGTCCAGATCCGACTGCTGGTCCATCAGGAGCATGTTCATATGCTCGACGTATACTTCGAGGTTTTCGATCTGCTCTATCCGGGCGGTGATGTCGGTGATTATCTCCCAACTCCACGAGGAAGATTCGTTGTAGCTGTTGATTATCAGGACATATTCGCGTTTGTCTCCCGGAGGGCTGCTGGTGGCGTTGGTGAACGGATGAGCCAGCAGGCATCCGAAAATCATGACCCAGAGCAACGCCTGAAGCGTCAGTCCGTACGGTTTTTTCAGTAGGTTCATGGTGTGGGACGGAACCCGTCGGCGCAGTGCGGGGACCGTGTGCAGGGATTAGGGGTGAAATGACGCAAATTTTAAACAAAAGGACACGCAAACGAGAAGAAAGGATAAACCGGAAAGAACCGCCGCAGGGCGGATCTTCCCGGTTCTCCGGATCATCTATTTGTTTAGAACGGGTTTGATGTCCTTGATACGCAATTGGGTGGTTACCGTACCGCGGTAGTGGTTCTCGACGATCTGGTAACATACATCGATCGGACGTCCTGAGCGGACCCATTCGTAGTGCGTGGGCTGCTGGAAGGCGATCGACTGGATCTTGGTGTTGGGCTTCTGCCGCTGGATGAGGTCCATGCGCAGATGTTCGCACTCCACGCCGACCAGTTTGGCGTCGCCGTGGTTGCTGACTCCGTAGGTGGCGAAGACCGGCGCCGTATTGCCCGGCCCGAAGGGCTGGAAGCGGTTGAGGTCCTTGCGGAACGCGGGCGTGATGTCCGAGAAAAGCAGTTCGCTGTCTATGTCCACTTGGGGCATCAGCATCTGCGGGTCGATGTTCTCCTCGACATAGGCGTTGAAGCGCCGGGTGAACTCGTCCACGTTTTCGGGCCGCATCGTCAGTCCTGCGGCGTACATGTGTCCGCCGAAGTTCTCCAGCAGGTCCGAGCACGATTCGACGGCCTGATAGAGGTCGAATCCCGGCACCGAACGCGCCGAGCCGGTCACATAGCCGTTGCTCATCGTCAGCACCACCGTCGGGCGGTAGTAGGTCTCGATCAGGCGCGACGCCACGATCCCCACGATGCCCTTCATCCAGCGCGGGTTGTAGATCACCGTGCTTTTCAGAGCCTTCATGGCGGGGTTGCGCTCGATGAAATCGTGCGCCTCCTGCGTGACGGAGCGGTCGATCGACTTGCGGTCCTGGTTGTAGGCGTCGATCACGCTGCCGAACTCCTCGGCGATCGACTCGTTGCCCTCGATCAACAGCTCCACGGCGGCGTGTCCGCCCGAGGGCGAGGCGTTCTCGTCGTTCTCGTCCATCCGCATTCGGCCGGCGGCGTTGATGCGCGGCCCGATCTTGAAGACGATGTCGTCGATGGTGATGCTGTGCTTGTCCAGTCCGCAGATCTTGATGATCGACAGCAGCCCTTTCGACGGCTCGCGGTTGAGGTATTTCAGCCCGAAATAGGCCAGAATACGGTTCTCGCCCACCAGCGGCACGATGTCCGAGGCGATCGACACGACCAGCAGGTCCAGCAGCGGCACGATCTGCTCGAAGGGGATGGCGTTTTTCTGCGCATAGGCTTGCACGAGCTTGAATCCCACGCCGCAGCCCGACAGTTCGTCGAACGGGTAGGAGCAATCGACCCGCTTGGGGTCCAGAACGGCTACGGCCTTGGGAATCTCCTCGGCCGGGAGGTGATGGTCGCAGATGATGAAATCCACGCCTTTCGTTTTCGCATAGACAATCTTTTCCGTGGCTTTGATGCCGCAGTCCAGGGCGATGATGAGCCCCACGCCCTTGCGGGCTGCGAGGTCGATGCCTTTGATCGAGATACCGTAACCTTCGGTATAACGGTCGGGGATGTAGAACATCAGGTTTTTGTGCCCGATCTGGCGCAGGAACTTGTAAACCAGCGCGACGGCCGTGCAGCCGTCCACGTCGTAGTCGCCGTAAACCATGATCTTCTCATTGTTCGCAACGGCCCGTTCGACCCGCTCGACCGCCCGGTCCATGTCCTTCATCAGGAAAGGATCGTGCAGGTCGGCGAGGCTCGGCTTAAAGAACTTCTCCGCCTTTTCTACATTGTCTATGCCTCTTTGTACGAGCAGATTGGCCAGCACGGGCGAGATCCGCAGAGCGGCAGCCAACATGGCTACCGTCGCGGGGTCGCCTTGCGGCTTTACTACCCAGCGTTTTTCTATAGGCATACGAATTATTATTTATATATTTTAACATTACTTTCTAATTACCGTTATTACGTCTTTATATCGTTTCGGCACTCTATGCCGCTGTTGTCGCTGCCTTCGGCAGCGTTTGCAAATGTTGACTGGCTAAAAGCCGGCTTTTAGAGGCGATGCCCGGTTGCGCGGCTCAGAGGTCCGCCGCAATTTCGCAGCGCAATGCCGCGGCCAGTTTCCTGACAACCGTGCGCTTCACCTCCTGCATCGACGGTCGCAATCCCGTTTCCGACGCAATCGACGTGACGCCCCGGTCGGTAAACCCGCAGGGGTTGATGCGCGTGAACCATTCGAGGTCGGTCGAGACGTTCAGCGCGAACCCGTGCATGGTAATAAAACGCGAAGAACGCACGCCTATTGCGCAGATCTTGCGCGGACGCCTGCCCTCGGGGTCGATCCAGACCCCCGAAGCCCCTGCGATGCGTCCCGCCGCGATGCCGTATTCGGCCACCGTGCGGATCACCGCCTCCTCCAGCGTGTCGATGTACTCCCTCAGCCCGATGCCGATGCGCTCCAGATCGAGGATCGGATAGCAGACCAGCTGCCCGGGGCCGTGGAAGGTGATGTCGCCGCCGCGGTCGATGTGAAAGAACCGTGCGCCCATCGCTTCGAGCGCTTCGCGGGCCACGAGCAGGTTTTCGGCGTGCCCGCTTTTGCCCAGCGTGTAGACCGGCGGATGCTCCACCAGCAAGATCGTGCCCGCATCGTCCGGGTTGTTTCCGATGCCCGGAACAGGGCTCGAACCCGCACTTTTCCGGGCGACCGACGCGTCGAACAAAGACTGCTGCAAATCCCAGCACTCCTTGTAGTCCATCGTTCCGAGGTCCCGGCAGGAGACTTCCATCGCTACAAACTTTTTACGCTTTGCAGGGCCTCTTCAGCCATGTACGACGAGCGGACCAGCGGCGCGCTCGCGCAGTAGCTGAAACCCATTTCCAGCGCCCGGAGTCTGTACCATTCGAATTTTTCGGGAGTGATATACGCCGCAACGGGGTAATGCTCCAGAGTGGGACGGAGGTACTGACCGAGTGTCACGATCCGCACACCCGCGTCGCGCAGGTCGTGCAGGGTTTGTAAAACTTCATCATCGCTCTCGCCAAGTCCGACCATCAGTCCGCTCTTCGTCACGACGCCCTGATCGCTCAGGTACCGCAGGGTCTCCAGGCTCGTACGGTACTTGGCTCTGGAGCGTACCACGGGGGTCAGTCGCTCGACGGTTTCGATGTTGTGCCCGATGATACCGGGCTTCGACGCGATGACCACGTCCAAAAGGTCGGGCCGTGCGTCCAAATCGGGAATAAGGAGCTCAATTACGGCGTCGCTGTTCTGCGACCGGATGGCCTCCACGGTTGCGGCCCAATGCCGGGCTCCGCCGTCGGGGAGGTCGTCGCGTGTCACGGAGGTTACGACGACATACCTCAGTTTCATCAGGGCGACGCTTTCGGCCACCTTTCGGGGCTCTTCGGCGTCGGGAGCAAGGGGATGTCCGGTTTTGGTCGCGCAGAAGCGGCAGCCCCGGGTACAGATGTCTCCCAGAATCATGAAGGTCGCGGTTCTCCGGCTCCAGCACTCGGCCTGATTGGGGCACATGCCGCTGCTGCAAATCGTGTGCAGATTGTGCTTCTCGACGATGTGCCGCACCTCGGACCATTCGGGGGTGCGGTGGAGACGGATCTTCAACCATCCGGGTTTTTTCAGTACATCTACCTTGTCATAAAACTTCGGCATTTAAGATCATTATTTTCCAATTGATGCAAAAATAAGAAAAATAATTGAAAAACCCCGTGATGATGCCAATTATTGTTCCGTATCTGTGTCCGCCCGCCTAAGAGGCGGGTTTTAGGGTGCGCAGGCAATGTTCCGTCGCTGCCCGTCCGGATCTGCGCCCGCCCTGCTAAGAGGCGGGTTTTAGGGTGCGAACGCGCTGTTTCGTCGCTAATGATCTGGGTTCTGCGCCCGCCCGGCTAAAAGCCGGGTTTTAGGCCGCGGAAGTAATGTTTTGTCGCTGCCCATCCGGTTCTGCGCCCGCCGTTTTTTTATACCTATCCCCTTCCTCCAAATAGAAAAGAGGTCGGACACCTGCTGGTATCGGACCTCTCTGGTTAGGTTAGTTAGG
>ERZ827186.2087-NODE-2087-length-14365-cov-4.291684_pt1 | contig 14365 bp, 13 predicted proteins | sample MGYA00519918_ERZ827186 | MGnify/ENA primary metagenome ERZ827186 (study PRJEB31778, sample SAMEA3449275) | human gut metagenome | biome: human gut; feature: human-associated habitat; material: faeces | place: United Kingdom | collected 2010/2012 ... | reverse complement strand
CGGCAAGCTGTTTGATCTGTTTATCAGAACCACGGGCTCCGGAATCCGCCATCATGAAGATGTTGTTGTATTTATCAAGACCTTCCAGAAGCACTTTTGTAAGCTCATCATCGGTCTCTTTCCATGTCTCAACAACTTCTTTGTAACGCTCTTCCTCTGTGATAAGACCACGTTTGTAATTCTTTGTGATCTTGTCTACTGTATCCTGTGCTTCCTGCATCATCTGCGGTTTCTGCATCATCTGCGGTTTCTTCTGTTGCTGTCTCAGCAGTGTCATCAGAAGCGTAGATGCTTGCAGATCCCATCATTGTGACTGTTGCTACAGCCATTGCCAGTGCCAGTGCTTTTACAGTTTTGTTTTTCATGTTTGTTTCCTCCTGTATTATATGATTGATAAGCATGTGCCTTCTTCATCTGATACCATGCCAGAACGGAAACAAATGAAACCATGACCACTAATACCACTACGATCTTTCGTTTTCTTTCCAAGATCTTTTTTGCATTCTTCATCACATCCTCCTCTCCATCTATTTTTATCTATCTTCCTTTTGTTTCCTAATCTTCTGTCCATGATTCCTCATACAGTACACCACATACCGGTATCTTCCATGTCCTCGGTACGGATGACAGGTTAAAAGTGTGACCATATCTTTCCCTTTTTGAATCAGAATCTTGTCCATATCATATGGATCGATCACTTTAATCTTTGTAACCCGATAATCCAGTCTTTCCCATGGATTTCTAATGATCACCTGATCGCCTGTTTTTAACTGTTCGATGTCCCGAAAATACGGAATTCCCCGATATCCCCGATGTGCAACGATCACGCAGTTGCTGTCTTTTTGTCCTACTGGCAGGGATGTCTGTCCCATGATCGCTGCTCCTTTTCTCATATTTTCCATCGTCGCTCCCAGATATAATGGAACTTTCTGTTTCATCTTCGGTATCTTAATGTAACCGAAGGTATTTTTTTCGTTTCTTAAGACGATCGGTGCACTGCGGTAACTGAATACATCCTTTAGTCCTGCTTGTTTTTCTTTGAATATCTTCCTGTTATAGCGGACTGCTTTTTGATACAGTAGATCATCCTGTTTTCTTTTACTTCTCCTCTGCGTCAGTTCTTTCACTGTCTGATCGGACTGTTTTTGTTTCAGATATGATATGATCTCTGGATAAAGCAGTAACGTGATCCCTATTACCAGAAAAAAGATTCCAACAATATTTATGATCTTTTGTTTCACCCATATCTCCTTTCCCCGCTTTTTCTTTTCATCTTTTCATATACTTTTCTGGCTGCGATCAATACACAAATGATCAATAGTCCTGCAAAGATGGCCCGTTTGTAAACTTCCATCCATTGCGAATGATGATTTCTTGCTCTTATCTCTTCCTCTTTTGCATGATAAGCTGTGCGAACTCCTCGGACTAATAAACGCTTGTCATTAACTCCATAGGGTGTGCAAGTAACCAATGTTACAAGATCTTTTCCTTCCATGATCTGAAGTTCCTTTGTATCTTGTGGTTCCACGACTGTGATCTGATCCACACGGTAAGCAAGCTTTTTATCCAATACATGTATAAAAAAGAAATCTCCCTTTTTCATCTCTGTCAGATCTGTAAAGATTTTTGCAGAACTAAGCCCAGTATGTCCAGTCAACACCGCATGGGTATCTTTTCCTCCAATCGGAAAGGAAGATGTAACCAGATGTCCGATCCCATGTTCCAAAACTGTCCCACTTGTCCCATGATAGATCGGCAGATTGACTGAAATACAAGGAATCTTTAAATATCCCATGATCGATGATCCATCAATATTTAATATTCTGTTATAATGAACCGTCTCTCCATCTAAGCGTTTTTCCTTAAACGGATCAGTCAACTGTACTGAAGATCGCATCAATTCCCCATTATACTGTTTCGCTTCATCCATTACTTTTTTTATGATCGCCTGATCCATTCCGGCTGCCTTTTCCTGATAACTTTCCACCGTCGAACCTGCACTCTTTTCAAACAGATAGTTGCTTGTAAATGGATAAAACAACAGCAAAAAACCTGTCAGAACGATCAGAATCGGTATGATCTTTTGTTTCATTTTATCTTTGTGATCGTCTTCTGTTTTTGTTCAAGATCAAGATCCCACATCCAGCAACAACAACCCCTGCAATGATCAGAAGATAGTTTCCTGCCCCACCTGTCATTGGCAGCATGAACTGCTTCTGATTTGTGATCTGCATATTGATATATGCATTTCCAGAATCATCGTGTTTTGTCATCGTTGCCTTTGTCTCATCCACAGTCGCACTCGCTGCTGTAGTCTGAACCGTCACATCATTCTTTAATACCGCACCATTAGGAACTCCATCATTTGCTGTGGAATCTGCATCAGACTTACTCTGGATCCCTGTGATGTTTGCTTCGGTTGGTGTGATATCTGCTTTTGTCTCTTTGACCTTAACGATCACTTCTTTCTTTAACAGGGAGTATCCTGCATCGGAGTGTGTTTCTGTAAATCCATATTCATCTCCTTCGATCCCATTGATCACAAGTTTTCCATCAGAAGACGGACTAAACTGAGTCGCATCAGCTTCTTTTGCAGACTTTCCTGTTACCTGATAAACACCTGCTCTATCTGCTCTTGCTACCAGATAGTAATTATCTGTCTTATTTTTTACAACGAATTTAACCTTTGTTGCATCTCCCTTGCTGTCAGAAAATTTCTTTGTCAGATCATATCCGTAAGAATATACGATACATTTGTCTTTTAAAATATCATAATAATTCGTATTTGTTCTCTTCCACATAAGGGATACATCGTTTGGATTTCCTTTATCACCAAGAATAACGCTGTCATCTGTATTCACCTTAGCTGTATAATATACAACGATATATTTATCAGAATATTTCTTATTCAACTCATTAAGTCCTGCTTTTGTCATCTCAATCTTCATTGCAGGATCGTCTCCAGATTTTCCGTATGTTGCTGCAAACTTTGGATCCGTGTCGGAACTCTTCCATACAGCCAATGCTCCACTCTTCTCAACATTATTCACATTTGTTCTGTCCGCTGCATCCTTAGTTTCATAGATTGCGATCACGGCATCTTTCCCATATGTCATTCCTTTTGCCATCGTATCGTTAAATGTATAAGTTGACAGGTAGGTTGTTGATGATGTGATATGTGGCAATTTTGAAATGAACTGATAATCCAGTCTTTCTGCTTTAGATGCTGTCACGGTACTCTGATATTTATATTCATTTCTTGCAGAAGTAAAATCTGCCAGTTTGTCTGTATTGGCAGTTGTTACATTGTCCTGATCTGGATTATTGCGGACTCTTTTGTCAAGTGTTGGATTTCCAGTTTCATTCTTTGGATAACAGATCACATCATAGAACCAGTCATCTCCCTTAGAATCCGTGGATGGCAACTGTACAAACCATGGATTTGTTGTGTAAGTTACATTTTCTGGTGCCTTTGTCTCAACGATCAGGTAAAGACCCAGTGGCAATTTGTCTTTACTTGTCACACCATTAGCATTAGTCTCATCCATGGCTGTCCCATTCTTTCCCATGTAATCTTCTAATTTGTCTTTCGTTACCGTATTATCTTCTAATGCCTTGGCAAGTTTCTCATTGATCTGCTGGCTTGTAAAATATGTCTTACTTCCTTCTGTTTTAGCTGCATCAGAAGATGTCAAACCCAAAATCTGCTGTATTGTGGTTGGAAGTTCATAGATCATCTGAATCTTTCCATTCTCACTCTGCTGTTCAACATCTCCAACTCGCAGGTAACTAAATTCCGCACCTTTGATCGCATATTTTTCCAAGGCTGCTTCCGCAGCAGCGTCCTGTTTTCCTATTGGTGTAAACTGACTGGTGTTAACACCGGCCTGTTTTGCTGCTGTCATGTCATATTTGTGGATCGTTATAGATCCGGTTTTGCTTGTATCGACCACATCTGTTGATGCCGCTTTGATATTAACGATAGGTGCAAGCATCATTGCTGCAGATAATACAGCAATCATTATTTTTTTGATCATATTTTGAATCTTCATTTTTCTTTCCTCCTATTTTTTAGAATAGAAAAAGCACAGAAATCATTGATCATACTCAATGATTCTGTGCTTTTCTTTATGTAATATATACTATTTTATTTATCTGTTAAATTAGTTTTGTCAGGTGCAATCATGATCGTATTCCAAAAAGAATCTTTGACTGCCTCTGCCTGAATCTCATCTACTACTGTGTCAAGATCGACATCACTTGTTAACTTCTTGCTCTCATCCATTACGGAAACTTTATCGTTGATTCCTAAGGATGTGATCGTAACAAACTGTTCTTCACTAACTAGTGTTCCTTTCTTTAGTGGAACCGCTAACTGATAATTCTTCTGCAATACTGACTTGATCTCATTATACATTGCTTTAAATTCTTTGCTTCTGTATTTCTTCTCAGCTTTCAGCTGCTTTGCCTTCTTATCAGCCTTCGCAGATATCTTTTGATCAGAATAAATCTCCCAGCATGGACCTCCTGCTGATGCTGACTTCGTCTGTGCGATCACTTCTTTTAGTGGATATTTGTACTGTGTACGCTGTCTGCTTCCAACATCTGCAACCGTTACCTGATCATTATCATCGATCGCAACCAATACGATAAAATGACCTTTCTTCGTAAAATATCCTGGCCCCATCAGTGCTACTACTGGATGCTTCTTCTTCAATGCATCTCTAACCTTGCTGACATCACTTCCAAGTCCATGACATTCCAGTTTATACTGTTGTGCCAGTGCTGGGACCATCTCATGACTTGCTCCAGCACTACTGTAATAGCCATTCTTATATGCCCATACTGTTGTATCAACTGGAGTTACCCATTTATTCGTCAGCGAACTGATACAAACTGCCATAGCGCTTGGTCCGCATCCACTGCTTTTGATCTGATATCCATTGTCATTCCATGCTGCATCTGCCTGATTAAAGTAAATAAATCCCTGTATCGTCTCTTTCTTATCTTTCATCTCAAGACTATGATCATTATATACTTTTGGAATGATAGATTTTTTATCTTTCTTGTCTTTTTTCTTATCTTTTTTATCTTTCTTCTTATCTTGATCAGACTTTGTCTTTTGTTTCTTTGTATGCGTTACCGCTGTATGTTTCTTTGTATGTGTTGTTGCTGTATGTTTCTTTGTATGTGTTGCTGCAGCCGTTGTATACGTATGCGTTGTTGCTTCCGTTGTCGGCTTTGCCTGAGTCGTCTGTGTTGTTGTCTCTGTCGTTGCTTCACTTTCTGTCGTCTGGGCAGAAGAATCTGTCTTGGTCTCAGTCTGTTCACTGCTTATTTGCTCTCTTGTGACTGGCTGATCTGCTCTGACCACAGACACTGATCCAAGCATCAAAAACGTATACAGAGCTACTACAGCTGCTGTTTTACGTGTTTTTCTCATCTTTCATTGTTCCCCCTAACTATTTAAACATACTTATTATACCACTTTGGATACCCTCGTCAATAAAAATGAATAGTCATGATCCATGTTCACATTTTTTTCACATCTTATGCTTCAAAGACTAATTTTTCAATTGCATATGCAACACCATCTTCATTATTTGTCTTTGTCACAAAGTCTGCGATCTCTTTCAGATCAGGTTGTCCATTTTCCATAACAACACCGGTTCCTACAGCTTTGATCATCATCGTATCATTTCCTGCATCTCCACATGCCATCACTTCATCCATAGATAGTCCAATTTGCTCTGCCAGATGTAAAAGTCCATCTCCTTTATCACATCCAATCTGATTTATTTCAATGTTATTTCCCAGAGAACTTGATACACTCGCAATATTTTTCTCAATCAATTCTTGTCTTGCAGTTTCCCGCTCTTCCATATCATCAAAAAATACACTGATCTTCTCAATTCCCAGCGGATGCTCTTCAATGTACTTTCGCAGATCATCCAGCGGTAGTCTTGTATCTCTCACAAGTTTTAATACATGATCTGATACACCATACTCTGCAAGATGGTCAAAATAGCATCGTTCCATATACCCTTGCCCATTCTGATAAATATCACGTGTACAATGATATTTTTCCAAAATATCAAACAACGAAAATACCGTTTCTTTTGGTAGATGATTTGTATATATGATCTTATTTTCTTTCTGATCATAAACAGTTGCCCCGTTACAGCAAACAGCATATCGAACGCCTGGAATATCTCTTAAAAATTCTGGAATTGCTTTAAAAATACGTCCTGTTGCTGGAACTATATAAACACCCCTTCTGATCGCTTCTTTTAGAACTTCTTCTGTGTGTTTTGAAATCTGTTTCTCGCTGTCTAAGAGTGTATTATCTAGATCCATTGCTACTAATTTTATCTTACTCATGTTATTCCTCCACAAAAAAATAATTTTGAATGTTGATCTGAAGACTTTTATATCCCTGATACTCATTGATCACTGGATAATATGTACATGTGATATACTTTGCTGTTCCCATTTTCTCTCGAAATTCATCTTCATCCTCAAAAATCATGCCATCAATCCTAGTTCCCTGACTACTCTTTAATGCTAATTTTATCACATTTTTATTTTTTCCAAAAACATTCACACGTTCCACTTTTAACTTTCTGTGTGCAAATAATGGTTTTTTATTTTCTTTTCCAAATGGCTCTAAAACAGATAACTGATGGATCAGATCCATGGTAATATAATCAACTGGCATATCAATATCAATCTGTACTTTCTTTGCAAAATCTTTTTTCTCAAGGGTACAGTTCTCATTGATCTTTTTGCGGAATTCCTGTAATTTTTCTTTTTCCAAAGAACATCCTGCGGCCATTGGATGTCCCCCAAACTTTGTGAACACCTCTTTGACTTTCATCATCTCTTCAAACATAGAATATCCTTCGATGGAACGTCCAGAACCTTTGATTCCTTCTTTTGCATCTGTTAAGACAAATGCTGGATGATTTAAGCGGTCCTTGATCCTTCCTGCTATGATACCTGCAATACTTTCATGACATTCTGGAAGATATAATACAAGCACTTTATCTCCTTTTGCTTCATATTCAAACGCCTGTCCCAGTGCCTCTTTTACACCATTTTCTGTCATGGTTTTCCGAAGATCATTCAGTTCTTTTAATTCTTCTGCTGTCTGTTTTGCCTTCTCTTCATCTTCTTCCAGAAATAGATTCAATGCTTTTTCGGCAGATTCCAAACGTCCGCTCGCATTGATACATGGTCCAACAATAAATCCTAGTGCATAAGACTGTATCTGTTTATCCATCAGATCATGCACATTCAGCAATGCTTTCAACCCGATATTTTGTGTATCTTTGATTCGGCGTAATCCTTCTTTGACAAAGATTCTGTTTTCTCCTGTCAGATCTACCACATCACAAACAGTCGCGATCGCAAGCATGGATAACAACTCTTCCAATTGGCTTTCATCTTCTTCCATTGCCTGATAAAATGCCCTCATAAACTGAAAAGCCACTCCTGCTCCACAAAGTAACGGATACGGATAATTGCATGCTTCCTGCTTTGGATTGATCACTACATCTGCTGGTGGAAGAACCTCTTTTCTCATTCCTGCTTCATCGGTATCAAATGGCACATCATGATGATCCGTAATGATCATTGTCAGTCCATGTTCTTTGCCATATGCAACTGCATCTGCTGCTGCAATCCCATTATCACAGGTAAGGATCGTATCAATCTGGTCTTCCACTGCTTTTTCAATGATATTTTCATTAATTCCATAGCCATCTTTCATGCGGTCTGGAATCTGAAAATCAATCTTTCCACCAAGATCATGAATCGCTTTCCACAAAATATAATTTGAGACAACTCCATCTACATCATAATCTGAAATAATACGGATCGTTTTCCCCTCTTGTACCTTTTGCTTCAAAATCTCAACTCCTTCTTTGACGCCTTTCATCAAAAAAGGATCTGAAATATCTGAAAGTTCTCCATACAGATACTGCTGTATTTGTTCATCCCCAACCACATCCCTGTTGCGGATCAGCCGTGCGATCACTGGATCTATGTTAAATTTTTCTCCAATCTGATTAAAATTAGCCTTTTTCTTATACAGATACCACTGTTCCATCATCTTACTCCATTTTTCATAAAAAAGAGCATCCAGTATTTACTGAATACTCTTTTTGAATGTTTTATTTTCTTTTCTTTTTCTTCTTTTTCTTGCGGTTTGGATTCGCTGTGATCTTCTCTGGCTGTGCTTGACTGGCTGCCTGATTTTCTTTGATCACATCTGATCCAATTCGCGTCTTCATCATATACCAAAGTGGTCCAGTTAAAAATACAGAAGAGAACGCTCCTCCGATCACACCCACCATCAATGCTAATGCAAATTCTCTTAAGGAGGATACTCCGCAGATGAATAACGCTAACACCATAACAAATGTTGTCAAACTTGTATTGATCGTACGAACCAATGTACTTGAAATACTCTGATTCACAAGTGCTTTGATATCATCTCTTGTCCGGATCGTCTGAAGTTTCAGATTCTCACGGATACGGTCAAAGATAACGATCGTTGAGTTGATAGAATATCCAATGATCGTTAACATACATGCGATAAATGTTCCACCAACAGATAATCTTCCAACAGAATATGCTGCAAATACGACCAATACGTCATTGATCAATGCGATGATCGCACTGGATCCAAACTTCACGTCTTTGAATCGAATCGCAATGTAGATCAGCATACAGATTGCTGAGATCACAACGGAAATAAATGCATCTCTTTGCATTTCATTACTGATCGTTGAACTGATATTCTCTGTTGTTACAGATTTTACTTTATAATCTTTCTTTAATGTACTTTCGATCTGTTTTCTCTGGCTCAGATTCAATTCTACACTCTTTACAACCATCTGATTATTTGCTTTTACTTTCTGACTCTGAACAGAGGTTGACTTGCTGACTTTCTCGTAAGCTTTCACAACCTGTTTTTCTAAAGAATCATTGACTTTCTGGTCATCCTTGAATGTGATCGTAGATGCTGTACCACCTGAAAATTCCAGATCATAATTCAAGATTGATCCAATCTTGCTTCGATTCATTGGAAGTGCAGCAAGTCCGATCAAAATGATCACACCTGCAACTGCAACGTATTTCTTACCTGTACGGACAAAATCTCTTGTTTTGATCGTTCTTGGTTTTCCATACCATTTCTTGTCGCGAAGTCCAAAATGATATGCCGCATATACAAGGAATCGGCTGATCACAAGTGCTGTAAACATAGAGATCAATACACTCATTCCAAGTGTCTGAGCAAATCCTTTGACCGTTCCTGATCCTTTAAACCATAAAACTAATACTGCGATCAATGTTGTAACGTTACCATCGATGATCGCTGATGCTGCCTTTCCGAATCCAGATTTGATCGCTGCTCCTGTACTCTTTCCTGCCCCGATCTCTTCCTGAATTCTGGCATAAATGATAACGTTTGCATCAACTGCCATACCGATACCGAGGATGATACCTGCAAGTCCCGGCAATGTCAGTGTCGCATTAAATCCATTCAGTGCTAATAACATCATCAGCATATAGATCGCAAGTGCCACACACGCAATCACACCAGGCACTGCATAAAATGCGATCATGATCAAGCATACCAGTACAAATCCGATGACTCCTGCTTTGACCGTTGTCTGGATCGCATTCACTCCTAATTTCGCAGATACTACGTTAGAGCGTAATTCGTTTAATTTCACTGGTAAGGAACCGATTCGAATTGATGAAGCTAAATTCTCTGCTGCTTCATAACTTTCCATACCATCGATCGTACATTCTCCTTTTGTGATCGCTTCCTGTACATTTGGGGCACTGATCACCTGATTATCATAGATAATATAAATTGGTTTTCCAATATTGGCTTTTGTAGCTTTCGCAAATGCCTTTGTTCCCTTAGCATCAAATTCAAGTGCAACTAAATATTCTTTCTTACCAGTTGTCTGATTCTGATTAGTTACAGCTTTGGCTTTCTTAACATTTTGACCTGTCAATACAGTATCTAATGTTGTCTGAGTCGTTGTTTTTCCATTCTTCTTTACTTTTACCTGTTTCTGGACAGCAAAAGAAAGTGTTCCTGGTTTACCAAGCTCATCTAAAATCTTGTTTGCATCTGTTACTCCAGGAATCTCGATATTGATACGATCTTTTCCTTCCTGATAAACTTCTGCTTCTGTACTGTACCCTTCTACACGCTTCTGAAGTTTGTATACAGTATCTTTCATATCACTATCAGATACATTCTTGCCATCTACTTCATATGTAATACTAACTCCACCTGCAAGGTCTAATCCAAGTTCGATATTGCTTGCTCGACCGATCTTCTTCTTTGTAATTCCCTTGGTTGTGATAAATGCTCCAAATACACACAAAGCGATCAGTAAAATGAGCCCTGCAATATACTTGCCACTGCTATTACGCTTCTTCATTCTCCGTCTCCCCTTCTAATGCCAATGCTGCCTTTACCATTAATGCACATTCTACCCTCTTGCGCTCTAATTTACATCCAATCTCATAAGTTCCATCGATCGTACCGTTAAAGTTATAAGAGTTTGCACTGCATCCACCACTGCAATAGAATCTTGCAAAACATTTTTTACATTCTTCTTTGGAGTATACATTACATGCCTTGAATTCTTTGACGATCTCATCTTTCTTGACTCCTTCGTAAACATTACCCATTAAGAAGTCTTCTTCTCCTACAAACTGATGGCATGGATAAATATCTCCGTCCGGGGTGATGGAAACATACTCGTTACCACTGCCGCAGCCACGCAGACGTTTGATCACACACGGTCCCTGCTCCAGATCGATCATGAAATGGAAGAAATTCAGGAATCCACCGTTCTTCTTAAGTTCCATCAGACGGTCTGCCAGCTTATCATACTCCTCGCAGATACGATCCAGATCTTCCTCCGTGATCGCATACTCTACTTTCGGATCCTCCACAACCGGCTCCACCGAGATCTGATCAAAGCCCTGCTCATACAGATGGAATACATCCTCGGAAAAATCCAGATTGTACTTTGTATATGTTCCACGGACATACCATTCCTTATCGCCACGCTTCTCCACAAGTTTTTTAAAATTCCTGACGATGCGATCATAGCTTCCTGTTCCGTCTGCACGCACACGCATCCGGTCATTGACTTCCTTTCGTCCATCGATGGAAAGAACAACATTATACATTTCCTTGTTGATGAAATCAATCGCATCATCATCCAGAAGCATGCCGTTTGTTGTGATCGTAAAACGGAAATGCTTACCGTATTCCTTCTCCTTGCTTCTGGCGTAAGCTACGGTCTGCTTTACTACATCGAAATTCATCAGCGGCTCACCACCGAAGAAATCAAGCTCGAGATTCTCTCTTCCCACAGACTTCTCCAAAAGAAAATCAATGGCTGCCTTAGCGGTTTCCAGAGGCATCAGCTTACGTCCCGTACCAAAATCTCCCGTGGATGCAAAGCAATACTTGCAGCGCAGATTACAGTCATGGGAAATATGAAGGCACATTGCCTTGATCGGCGAATTGATCGCTGTTTCGGCATAGACAGCATACGGATCTCCGCTGAAAAGCACTTTGTCATGGTAAAGCTCTAAAATCTCTCCATAGCACTCCTCAACCTGCTCCCTTGTATACTTGTCTGCCAGCGCTTTCACTGCCTCTTCCGGACATGCCTCTGCCAGCGGTTCCTCCAGATGATCCAGCAGATCATAAGTAAGATCATCCACCAGATGTACTCCACCGCTGTTTACATCCAATACAATATTTAAATCCTTTGCTTTAAATTTATGAATCATAATTATCCTTTCTTAATTCAGATCACCCACACCAGATATGTCAGCGCATCGAGCCTGTGTGATCCGATACATTACTCGTGGGAAATTTGAAACTGTAACATGTAAATAGCTGCTGCAATAATAAATTGCAGCAGCTATCTGCTTTCAGCGCAATCACAACAATTATTTGTCGTCATCCTCTCTTGCACACTTCTGGTTTCCTACCGTACAAGATGTCTTACATGCAGACTGGCAAGATGCCTGACACTTACCACAGCCGCCCTTCTTAGCGGACTCACTTAAGTTTGCCTTGTTTAATGTCTGAATATGCTTCATGATATCCTCCATCCTTTCATAAGTTCTAAACATAATTATTTATATTATTGTATCACATTTCTCACAAATTTCAACCTTCTGGTCAAATTTTCCTCAAAAAGCAGGAAGAAACTGGCAAAATATTTTACCTGCAATTGCAGATAATAGAAATCAGGATAAGCAAAACAAAAGCCTATCCCGCCGAAAAAGATATGAATCTGCTGCGGCAGAATGAAATCAATCGGCAAAACCAATATCAAGGAGGTAGAAAAAATGACAAACAGTCAGAGTTCAAAAATGGAAGTTCCACAGGCAAAAGAAGCTATGGACAAGTTCAAGATGGAGGTTGCCAGTGAGTTAGGAGTACCACTTAAGAACGGTGGTTACAACGGAGATCTGACATCCGCACAGAACGGTTCCGTTGGTGGCGAGATGGTTCGTCAGATGATCAAGCGTCAGGAAGAATCTATGGCAGGTAAATAATCAATCATCTGTCAACACAAATATTTTCCATGGGTTGACATGGAAAAAGGGCTGAGAATGATCTCAGCCCTTTTGATATATCGCAAAAATTCTTACAGCTCGATATACTTACCTTCACCATTGTCTCCGTTAATGACATAATATGCCTTGCCTTCCTCAGAGTTGATGTAAACCTTCAGATCCTTGATACGTCCGATCTGATGACCCTCGTTCTTGTAAGCCTGCTCGATCAGAGAAACAACCTGGCCGGCCTCAACCTGCTTGCCATCAAACTCGAAGTAAACTTCCTGAACGCGTGGCTCAGCCTTCTTAGCTACAGGCTTTCTTCCACGTTTCTTAGGCTCTGCCTTCTTAGCTGCAGGAGCTTTCTTTGGTGCCTCTGCCTTCTTGGTCTCAGTCTTCTTTGGTGCTTCTGTCTTCTTAACTGTATCTGCTGTCTTAGCTGCAGGAGCGGCTGCCTCTGTCTTCTTAGCTGCTGCTACGGTTGCGGCTGCTGCTGTTACTGCTGCGTTTGTCTTAACTGCGGTCTCCTTTTTTGCGGTAGTATTTTTCTTGTCTGCCATAATACTTCTCCCTTTCATAACTAAAGAAATAATTAACAACTTAATCTACGATAAAAAGTTTATAGCGTTTTCCGAAAAGTTTCAACCCTTTTTTCAATTTTTGTTACTATTGTATAATTATTTGAATTTTGTTACAAAAAATTATAAATATTGCCTTGTTTTTCCAGTGCTTTTTATTTCATTTTCGGTTTAAAAATCAACGATCCGATATACCCAAAAATGATTGCACCGGAAACGCCAACCGAACATGCCGTAAAACCGCCTTTAAATAATCCGATAAATCCTTCCTGATCAATTGCTTCTTTCATACCGTGAAATAAAACATTTCCAAAACCAAGAAGCGGAACCGTCGCTCCGGCACCTGCCCATTTTTCGAAAGGCTCGTACCATCCAAGTGCTCCGAGTATGACGCCGGTGCAGACAAGCAACACCATGATCCTTCCCGGCAAAAGCTTTGTATTGTCCATTAAAATTTGTACAATGACACAGATAAGTCCACCCACAATAAATGCCCAAACATAATTCATATTTTTCGGTTCTCCTTTTTCCAAATTTTATTGCATAATTTTTCAAAAAACGCTACGTTTCTTTTTCTTATTTCCTGTCATTTTCTCCGGCACTTTCCAGGATAACTGCATGCGCAATTCCCGGTACACTTTTTCCTTCATTAAAACTTACCGGTGACAAAAGTGCTCCGGTCGGAACAAACAAAACACGCTTCCATTCCTGATTTTTTAACTTCTGCAGAATATAGCCGGTCAGCATGACCGCGCTGCAGCCACAGCCGCTTCCACCGGACTGTACATTCTGGTCATCCCGATAAATTTCAATGCCACAGTCGATATATCTGTCCGCAATGTCATACCCCTTTGCCTGCAGAATATCCAGCAGGATCTGTCTTCCAACTTCTCCCAGATCACCTGTGATGATCTGATCATAGTCCTCCGGCTTTCGCTGAAAATCATTCAGATTCGCTGCGATCACGTCAGCCGCAGCCGGTGCCATACAGGCTCCCATATTCATACTGTCCTTGACACCATAATCTACGATCTTACCGGTGGTAACGCCGCGTACCTGTACGATTTTTTGGACATCTGTTTTGCGGGACAGTTTCTTCTTCGTATCAAACTGCGAGGATAGAACAACTGCCCCGCTTCCCGTCACAGTCCAGGTTGCCGCCTGCG
>ERZ827186.2086-NODE-2086-length-14369-cov-2.537516_pt1 | contig 14369 bp, 13 predicted proteins | sample MGYA00519918_ERZ827186 | MGnify/ENA primary metagenome ERZ827186 (study PRJEB31778, sample SAMEA3449275) | human gut metagenome | biome: human gut; feature: human-associated habitat; material: faeces | place: United Kingdom | collected 2010/2012 ... | reverse complement strand
GTCGGAGCTGACGGAACCGTTTCGACCACAACTGGCTGGAAAAAAATTAAAACCGCAACTCAGACGATCTGGTACTGGACGACGGCAGACAGTGGAAAACTGCTGACGAATTCCTGGCTGGATTACAATGGAAACAGCTATTATCTGAAAGCCGATGGAAAAATGGCTTTTAATGAGTGGCTGGATAACACCTATTACTTCCGCAGCTGGGGTGCGGCCTACAAAAACGCATGGGCAAAAGTCAACAATGTATGGTATTATTTTGACGGAAACGGAAAGAAATATACCAGCGGCTGGCTGACCTACAAAGGAAATAAGTATTATCTGAAATCCGATGGAACCATGCTTGCCAATGAATGGCTCGATGGAAAATACTACTTCAAGAGCTGGGGTGGTATGTATAAAAACGAATGGGGCAAGTCCGGCGATATCTGGTACTGGTTTAATGCAGATGGAACCAAACGGACGCAAAAAGGCTGGTTCCTCTATGATAAAAATTATTATTATCTGGATAAAGATGGAAAAATGCTGACCGGCTGGGTTTACCATGACGGTAACTATTATTACATGAAGAGCTGGGGCGGCATGGCACATGACGAGTGGATTCTTCATGATAAGAACTGGTACTACTTCAAGAGCTGGGGCGGCATGTACCATGATCAGTGGCTGACACTGAACGGTTCTCAGTATTATTTCCGCAGCTGGGGCGGAAGATATCAGAACTGCACCGCTACGATCAATGGAAAACAGTACAAATTCGATGCTTCCGGACGCAGAATCACGGAAGGATGGGAGTACATCGGAAAATACCGCCGTTACCGCAAAGCAGACGGTTCTTTGATGGAGGATGTGACAAGCATCTTCAATCCGTCATCCAAATACATCACAGTAGACAGAACCCGCGGACGTGTCACCATTTACGGCTATAACAGTGCAACCGGTTCTTACGATACCCCGATCAAATCAATGATCTGCTCCGTAGGAAATCCAATCAGTTACACTGCAGCAGGAACATATAAAATCGGCTGGCAGTTGAAAAAGAAGCAAATGAGAGGTGAAGATTATGTGTGCTGGGCACCATATGTATCACAGATTTATGACGCTGTTTACTTCCATGGCGTAGCAAGCAGCACACCGGATCTGAATATGATCTCTGCCGTAGACTTCAATTCCCTGGGATCACCGATGTCACATGGTTGTGTCAGACTGACTGCAATCGATGCAAAATGGATTTATGATAACGTCAGCAGCGGAACAACGGTCCGCATTGGCGACAATCTGGATTATCCGCTGACAAACCCGACCCGTTATACCTGGACAGGCGGTGCTTTCGGAAGCGATCCGACATATCGATAAAAAATAGAACAGGAATACCTGTATGAGAAAATCCATCGGGGCAGCAGTGCCGCCGATGGATTTTCTGATAAGAAGACATCGGCCATTTTACAGGAAAGGAAGACAGATACGATGGAATTACAGGAAAAGAAAAAGAACCGGACAGAACAGAAAACAGATATGCAGAATAAGGAAAAAGCATTGCTTACCCAACTTGACGAGATTGCAAAACAGGATCTCTGTCTGGCATTCTCCGGCGGTGTGGACAGCAGTCTGCTGCTGAAGCTTGTCATGGATGCATCTGCAAAATATGGAACAAAGGTTTATGCAGTAACCTTTCAGACACGGCTGCATCCGCCCTGCGACCTGGAGACAGCGACAAGAGTAGCAAAGGAGGTTGGCGCTGTTCATGAGGTCCTTTTTGTTGATGAGCTGGAGCAGGAGGCAATCCGTTACAATCCGGAAAACCGCTGCTATCTCTGTAAGCACTATCTATTTGGGAAACTTCTGGAATTTGCCCGCGATCACGGTGTCACCCAGGTACTCGACGGAACAAATGAGGATGACCTTCATGTCTACCGGCCGGGGCGAAAAGCGCTGAGAGAATATGGTGTTATCAGCCCGCTTGCAGCGTGTCATGTGACAAAAACAGAGGTAAAAGCACTTGCTGCAAAGTACGGCGTTTCCGTAGCACACCGTCCATCCACTCCATGTATGGCGACACGCCTTCCCTACGGGGCAGAAATTAACTATGACGTTCTGGATCGGATTGCGGACGGCGAAGCATGGCTTCATACGCTGTTCGGTGCGGAAGAGAATCTCCGCCTGCGTGTACATGGCGATGTGGTGCGTCTTGAAATTGCACCGGAGCGTATGGGGGAAGTGCTTGAGAAGAGAGAAGAAATGATTGCATATCTGAAAAAGCTCGGCTTTTCTTACCTGACGATGGATCTGGAAGGGTTCCGCTCCGGCAGTATGGATGAGAAAATAACACAGAAAGAGGAAACAAAATGAAAGCAATTTTAAGTGCGGACCGCAAATGGGGTCTGGGATATCAGGGACGGCTGCTGGTAAGTATTCCGTCTGATCTGCGGTTCTTCCGTGAAACTACGATGGGACACGTTGTCGTGATGGGAAGAAAGACACTTGCTACACTCCCGGCAGGGCAGCCCTTAAAAGGCAGAACGAATATTATCTTAAGTCGCGATCCGGAATGGACTGTCCGCGGCGCAACCGTTGTCCACAGTATTAAAGAGCTGATGGAAGTGTTAAAGCCGTATGAGGACGACGATATTTATGTTGCGGGCGGCGGAGAAATTTACCGTCAGCTTCTCCCATACTGTGATACGGCATACGTCACACGAATTGACATGACGTATCAGGCGGATACATTCTTTGAGGATCTTGACGAATCACCGGATTGGGAGATGGTAGAAGAGGGCGATGAGCAGACCTGCTTTGATATTGAATTTTATTTCACGGAATACCGAAGAAAGAATGAAAAGGCAGAACGCCAGAGATAAGGGTAAGACAGGACGTAAAAAACGGAGAAACCACAGAAAAAGCGGCTTCTCCGTTTTTTTTTCATATAGGATACAAAAAGTATCAGTGCTGTCCGCCTGCAGAAAGCTCCAGCATTTTTTTCTTAATATCATTTTCGAGCTGTACCAGCTCAACTTCAGCGGCGGCACGTTTCTGGCGGCCGTCCTCCTGAATCTTCATCACTTCATCGAGGGTAGAGATCAGGCTCTGGTTCGTCTGTTTTAAGGTTTCCATATCGACGATACCGCGCTCAGATTCTTTTGCAGTCTCGATTGTTGCCATCTTCAGATTCTCCGCATTCTTTTTCAGAAGCTCATTCGTCATATTCGTGACAGCACGCTGCGCTTCAACAGCCTGACGCGAATGCTCAAGTCCGAGTGCAATGACCATCTGACTTTTCCAAAGGGGAATTGTGTTCACAATGGTGGTTTGTATTTTTTCGACCATCATCGTGTCGTTGTTTTGAATCAGGCGAATCTGCGGTGCCATTTGAATGGAGATGTTTCGGGTGAGTTCAAGGTCATAAATCTTCTTTTCGAACCTTGTGCACATATCGGCAAAATCGCGTGCCTTTTGAGCATCCTCGGGCAAACCGCTCTGCTCCGCTTTCCGCACAAGTGCGGGGAGGGTTGTTGCGCGCTCGGTTTCAAGCTTTTTTTTGCCCGCAAGGATGTACATTGTCAGCTGCTTAAAATAAAGCAGGTTTTCTTCGTACATTTTATCCAGCATTGAAACATCCTTAAGCAGGGTTATCTGGTGCTTTTCAAGCTCGCCGGCAATGCGTTCAACATTAACTTCGGCCTTGTCGTATTTTGCTTTGAGTGCGGAAACTTTGGCGGATTTTTTGCGGAAAAAGCCCAAGAAGCCCTTTTCGTCCGCAGCTGCATCAAACCCGCGCAGCTCGCCGATAAGGTCCGTTATCATGTCCCCTGTCTGCCCGAGATCCTTTGTGCGGACGTTTTCAAGCGCACCTTCGGAAAAATCAGCCATTTTTTTCTGTCCGTCCGCGCCGTAACACATAATTTGCGCCGAATTGGTGATGTCGATCTGCTTCGCAAAAGCATCAACGGCGGCAAGCTCGTCGGCGGAGAGATTGGAGTTCTCCTGCATGAGTTCATCGCAGGTTTTGACGGGTTCCGCAGCCGCGGTCTGTTGTTCCGCCGCAGCCTGTGCGCCGAACGGGTCGAGAGTCAGAGTGGGCATTGCTGTTGTTTTGTCGTTGGTTTCCATTTGTTTTCCTTTCCGCTGAATGCGCTTTGATTTTTAAGTCGGTTTTTTTACTGTTCGTTTACGGATGCAGCCTCGCGGCAGAACATTATTCGAACATGCTCGTTTTTGCGTTCACCATTCCGTTAAGAACGTCGATATCGGACGAAATGTCCAACGCTTCTCCGGCATAAAGTGAATCGAGACTTGTTTCGAACGCCTTGGCGATCGTTTCGGAATTGTTTTCAATGCCGCGCATGATCTCGGCGGAGTTTTCGCCGCCCGTGGGTGCGGCTTCATGTTCGGCATAAGTCTGCATGAATTTTACGGAAGTCGGCAGATAATATGTCAGGAATCGGCGCAGCTTCCTTGCCTTTTCGGGATGCGCGTTAAGCTCGGCAAGAATTGCGTCGCCGGAGCGGGTCATTCTGTCGATATGCGCACTGACGGCGGGGTTTTTGATGCTCATATTTGCCCGGCGCAGCTGCTCGATAAGCACATTCGCCTGTTCGAGGGATTCGTCAAGCTCCGCGATACCCGTGCGGAAGACGGGTTCGGATTCCTCTTGAATAATCTTATCCTTAAAGAAATATTTCTTTGAAAAAAAGTATGCCGCCGCCGCAATAACGGCAACAAGAACAATGCCGTACACCCTGTACAGCGGGAAAATCAACCCGAAAACGATTATGCACGCCGCCGCCGTATAAGCCGGAATGGGCGACTTTATGCGTTTTTTCGTTATTTGTTTCATATGCATTATCCGTCCTGTATGAATTTGAACACAGCATTCACAAGCTTATCATAACATTTTTTTGCAGAAATATCAATTGCCTGAGCAAAAAACCGCACTCCCTGAGCACGAATGCAAAAAAAGCCGAACGGCAGGCTTCCGCATGGGAAGCTTTTGCGTTCGGCTTTGCCGAGAATTGCTTAAAAAATCAATCGGAACAGAGGATTAAGCGGGCAAACATCAAATTGCTGCGCGAAGAATGTCAAGCGCATCAACAGTGCTTACCGTGCCGTCACCGTTGAAATCCGCAAGTTCAAGCTGAGCATCGGAAAGGGTTTCAAGCCCCATTGTGAAGCGAAGAACCATCAGTGCATCGGATACGGAAACGCTGCCGTCCATGTTGACATCGCCGAGGGCATATTCAGAACCGGAGCTGCCGAATTTATAAAATTCAACATTGGCTGCATCCGCAATGCGAACGTAATCAAAAATCACGGAATTGAAATATCCGGTCGTAATGCCGGCATAGAGTTTCACTGCCGTGGGGTCGATTTGTTCGGCGCGGACGGATTTGAGGATGGTTTTGGCTGTTCCTCCATCGGTATGTTCGAGCGGGAGCCAAAGATCCTCGGTTTGGTTTATTGCAGTCCAGTTGCAGTAGGTGAGACCGGCAAAATACAGACCGCTGCCGACGGAACGGAAGGAGAAGCCGTTTGTATAATCGCCGTTTGCCGCCCAAAGCAGGTCATCCATTGATTCGGAGCTGTCCAACGGGGAAAGAACATATTCGCCGTCCGCCGAGAGAACGACAGGAACGAGCATTGCGGCAAAATTGTTCGGGGAAGCGTTGCGGTTGACAAGCGCATATGCCTGACCGCCGACGCGGGTGACGATAAGGTAATCTCCGCCGCTTTCAAGCGTGTCAACCCGTTGATAATCGGAACTTGATGCTGCTGCATTGACCGTTACGGTACAGGTTCCGATAATGCCGCCGTCAAGGCTTGCTGCGGTGATAACGGCCGTGCCTGCCGTGCTGCCGTAAACAACGCCGTTTTCGTTGACTGCTGCAATGCCTGCGTCGGAAGTTGACCATGAAACGCGTTTTTCGGTTGCATTTTCAGGCGAAACGGAGGCGGAGAGCTGAAGTGTCAGCCCAACGTCAATGCTTGCTTCGGCGGGTTCGATATCAACGCTTTCAACGTGAACAACGGGTTCACTTTCGGGAACGGCAAAAAGGGACACGACTTCGGTGTTGCCGCCGATAATGCCGAGACGCGAGGCGGCGCCGGTTTCGAGGTTAACGCTGCAAAGCACGCCCTGAGAGATGTTGCAGAGAGCCCAATACATGGTGTCGGTGTTGTAATCATAGCACATGCTCTGTGCATAGGATACAACTTGGCCGGTGCTGCCGATGTTTCGTGTTGAGCCGTCCTGCTTGTTGATATGGTACAGGCAGCCGTCCATTGCAATGCCGTAAAGCTCGCCCTGTGCATCCGCCGCAAGAGTCAAAATGCCGGTTGTGATTTGTGCTACCTGAGTGATTTCGTATGTGAGAAGGTCGATGGTGACAAGGAAGCTTGCTTCGATTGCCGTTTCGCCGGAGTCCCACGGGAGGTTGTATGCAACGGCATACAGCTTGCCGGTCGTGTAGTCAAAAGTCATATCGCTCCAACCGTTATAGCTGCTTGCATCGGCAAAAAGCCTTTCGCGGCTCCAGTCGGCGGTGTTGACACGGTAAAAATACCCGTTTTCGGCAAAACCGTAAACATATCCGTTTACATATGCGCCGCAGTTCATGTTCGTATAGTCATCGAACGCATTTTCCTCAACCTGTTCCTCGGTCACGGCGGCGGGATTGTCTGCCGTGAAGGAAATCCAGGCATAGGACAGCGTATCGTCATCGTCAAACACGCGATAGCCGTACAAACGCCCCGCACTCAGAGCCTTTTCGGGCACGGAGCTGCTTTGTGCAGCAAAAACGGGAACAACGGTGAATGCCATAACCGCCGTGAGCAGCAGGGCAAGGAACTTTTTAATCGCTTTCATGCAATTACCTCCGTAAAAATAGAATTGAAGCAGGAACGGATAACCCCGCTTTTCGCAAAATAGATTTGTATGCACGATTTTTTGCGAAAAACAGTGAAACAGACCCGCCAACATATATATTTTAACAGCGTCGGTATCAAATGTCTATAAGGATGTGACGAATTTCTGCCTTTATATGATATATTTATAATTTAGATTTCCTTCCTGCTCGGCAAAGAGAAAAATGCGCCGTATGAACTTGCGGAAACCCGCTGATAAGGGTATAATGTAGCCTGAGTATATGTACGCATCGACATAAAGAAAAATAATCTGCTCCGACGGCGGACCGTGTCCGCAAATGTCGGACATGCTGAATATACCGAATAAACGCTGATTGATTTTCCTTACCGAAAGGACGGATATAGATTTTGGACAAGAATAAACTTAACAGGCTCATTGCAAAGGTTGAAAAGCCCGCGCGTTATATGGGCGGCGAGTTGAATATGCGCATCAAGGCAGAAGCGGAGTTTCGATTTGCACTCTGCTTCCCCGACACATACGAAATCGGCATGAGTCACCTTGGGTCAAGAATAATTTACAATATTCTTAACAAGCGTGCGGATACGTATTGCGAACGTGTATATGCGCCGTGGGTTGACATGGAAGAACAGCTGCGCGAAAACAACGAGCCGCTTTTTTCGCTTGAAACGCGTTCACCGCTGCGTGAATTCAATGTTATCGGGTTTTCGCTGCTGTATGAAATGTGCTACACGAACATTCTGACCGTGCTTGAACTGAGCGGCATACCGTTCCTCGCAAGCGAACGCGGGGAGGACATGCCGCTTATTGCAGCGGGCGGCCCCTGCGTGTGCAATCCCGAACCCGTTGCGGAAATCATGGACGTTATGTTTTTCGGCGACGGCGAGGAGCTTGTGAACGATTTTATGGATGTTTATGCGGAATGCCGCCGGAGAGGGTTGAACAAGCGCGATACGCTCATCGAACTTTCAAAAATCGAAGGCGTTTACGTTCCTGCATTCTATAAAGCGGAATATGACGAAAACGGCAATTTCAGCCGAATTGTAAAGACGGAACCGTCCGCACCCGACAGGATCACGCGCAGAATCGTCCGAAATCTGGATGCTGCGGAATTCACGGGTGATCTTGTCGTTCCGTATATGAACATCGTTCACGATCGGGTTGCGCTTGAGATCTTCCGCGGATGCACACGCGGATGCAGGTTCTGCCAGGCGGGATTTATTTATCGCCCGATACGCGAACGAAAGCCGAAAACGCTTATTGATTATGCGGACAGGCAGCTCGGCTGCACGGGCTATGACGAAATCTCCCTGTTTTCGCTTTCAAGCGGAGATTACTCCGAGATTCATGCAACGGTTCCGGAGATCCTTGAACGGTACACAAAAAACCGCGTTTCGGTCTCTCTCCCGAGTCTCCGCATAGATTCATTTCTTAAGGATGATCTTGAAAAAATGCAGAGCGTCCGCAAGGGCGGCCTGACGTTTGCGCCCGAAGCAGGCACACAGAGACTGCGCGACGTTATCAACAAGGGCGTTTGCGAAGAGGATCTGCTCCGCGCCGTCGGTGATGCGTTTGAATCGGGCTGGCAGGGAGTGAAACTCTATTTTATGATAGGATTGCCGACAGAAACGGATGAAGACGTTCTCGGCATTGCGGAGCTTGCACGCAAGGTCAGCCGCTTATTCTATCAAATGCCGAAGGACAAGCGCGGCAAAGGGCTGCGCTGCACGGTTTCGGCTTCAACTTTTGTTCCGAAGCCGTTCACTCCCTTCCAATGGGAGCCCCAGATTTCAACCGAAGAAGTTCTGCGCCGGCAGGCATTGCTGCGTTCCGCGCTGAAAGGCATACGCGGGGTTGAGTTCAATTGCCATTTTTCGGAAACCAGCCGTTTGGAGGCATGTTTTGCACGCGGAGACCGCCGCCTTGCAAAGGTCATCATCGGAGCATATAAGCGCGGTGCAAGGTTTGATTCATGGGACGAAAGGTTCAAAAAGGAAGCGTGGGAAGAGGCCTTTGCCGAAAACGGGCTCACCGTGGAACAGTTCGGAAACAGGCGCATCGGAATCGATGAACCGCTTGCGTGGCAGCATATGGATTCGGTCGTCGGCATGGACTACCTTAAGCGTGAATATCTGCGTTCACGGGAAGGCATTGTAACGGGCGACTGCCGCCTTAACTGCAACGGCTGTTTCGGGGACAGATGCGGCACGCTTTGCGATATGCACAAGCCCGATTCCGTCTGGGAAATCCGCAAAAAGGCTGTCGGGTCGGAACATGCTCAAAATGAAGATTCCCGCAAAAATATCGAAGGAGAGGAACTGTCGGAATGAGAATCATTGCATCGTTTTATAAACATGAACAGGTAATGTTCGTTTCCCATCTGGATATGCAGCGGCTTTTTCAACGCGCATTCAGGCGCGCCGATCTTCCGCTTGCGTATTCAAACGGTTTTAACCCGCATCCGCTGCTTTCGTTTGCAACCGCATTAAGCGTGGGCTATACTTCCGACTGCGAGTATTTTGATGTTATGCTTTCGGAATACGTTTCTCCTGCGGAATTTAAGCGCAGAGTGAATGCGGTCCTTCCGCAGGGCGTGCACATTGTTGACGCCGTTGATGCCGGAGAGTTCAAAGCCTCGCTCACGCCGCTGATGCGTTCTGCCGAATACGATATTGAACTTGAATTCGCTGAGTCCGTGCCGCGGGAGGCATTTTATGCTGCCGTTGACGAAATTCTGAACGGAGGCGAAATCATCGTTTCCAAAAAGACAAAAGGCGGAATAAAGGACGTGGACATTCGCCCGATGCTGCTTGGGCTTTCGGTTTCGGAATTCGACGGCAGAACCGCAAAGCTCCGTTTGCGCGGCAAGCTGACGGCGGAAGGCGGACTTTCCCCCGAACTTTTGCTCGGTGCATTTTACAAAAAACTCGGCACAAGCGCAAATTCAAGCGTCAACCGCCGAAACATTGAAATGGATTGGACGGTGATAGCATGAAAATAATCGGTGAGCCGGAAATTCCGCAGCCCGTGCATAAACAGACTGTCGATAAGCAAATTGTTATTGACACAAACCCGTACCGCACCCGCGTTGCTCTTCTTGAGGACGGAAAAACGGTCGAGCTTCATATTGAGCAGCGCAGCAACGATATGCTCGTCGGCAACATTTACAAGGGCAGGGTCAGCAATGTTCTGCCCGGAATGGAGGCGGCATTTGTTGACATATCAGAGGATAAAAATGCGTTTTTATACGTCGGCGACAAGCAGAATGAGCAGCTTCCCGGGGGAGCCGTGCTGCCGAAACAAAAAAATCCGCATGTCTGTCCGGATGTTAAGCCCGGGCAGGAAATAATGGTTCAAATTGTTAAAGAACCGCACGGCACAAAGGGCGCAAGGGTCAGCACTCAGATTTATCTTCCGGGGCATCTGCTTGTGTTCCTTCCGATGGTTGATTTTATCGGCATCAGCAAGCGGATAACGAACGAGGCGGAACGCGCGCGCCTGCGCGGCATAATCGAAAAATGCAATCCGCCGGGCACGGGCGCAATTGTCCGAACCGCTGCCGAAGGGCGCGGCGAAGCGGAAATTGCGGCAGACATCCAAATGCTTGCCGAACAATGGGCGGAGCTGAAACGCATTTATAAAGTTTCCCCCGCACCGAAGCTGATTCGAAGGGAGGAATCACTGCTTTCACGCACGATTCGTGATTTGCTGAAAGCGGATATACGCTCGCTTGTGGTTAACGATCGCACTCAGTACTATCGGCTGCTTGAAATCGCGGAGGACAACGATCCCGCACTTGCGGACAGGATCGAACTGCGGGACGGAGAAACGAACCTTTTCGACGTTCTCGGTATTGAAGACGATATAAACGCTGCGCTTTCCCGCAAAGTTTGGCTTAAGAGTGGTGCGTATCTTGTTATCGACCAAACGGAAGCACTCGTCAGCATTGATGTGAACACGGGAAAAAATGTCGGCAAAGCAAGTCTGCGCAAGACCATTGTGGAAACAAACTGCGAGGCTGCCGTTGAAATTGCCCGCCAGCTGCGCCTGCGTGATCTCAGCGGAATAATCATTATCGATTTCATCGATATGGAGGAAAAAGAGGATAAGGAAACCGTGCTTGCAACTTTACGCGAAGCACTGCGCGGAGACAGGATGCGTTCGGTGATACTCGGCATGACGGAACTCGGATTTGTTGAGCTGACGCGTAAGAAGCTCCGCGCAAACCTTGCAGACACGCTGCAAACGACCTGCCCCTACTGCAAAGGCTCGGGCAAAGTGCTCAATGCGGAAACCGTTGCGCTTAAAATCCGCTCCGCGCTGATCGCCCGCGTGAGCGAGGGAGCCGGTGCGCAGCAGCGTTTCACGGTTGCCGCAAGTCCGACGGTTGCCGCACTTCTTCGCGAACACAGCCGCGAGGAACTTCGGCAGGCTTTCCCCGGCGTCAGGTTGGAAATCGTTTCGGACGAATCGATGCATTTGGAACATTTTTCGATTCGCACGCAAGCTTAGTATTCGCACGCAGGCTCAGCAAAGGGGAACTCCGGACGAAGCGGTTTGCAGATAAACGGGCCGAATCGGCGGAGATTACAAAAACATGGAAAAAAATGACTTGAATGAGAAGAAAACTGAACCGATGCACGGCGAAAAATGCTGCGGGATTCGGCTTTTTGAGTATTTGCCCGCTGCGGACGGCGGCGACGGAACGGATGCCGGCAAAGCCTGCTGCTTAATAAAGCGATTCTGGCTTGAGCACAACGGCGAAACACAGACGGATGCCGAAGCGCGGGCGGATCTTTGCGCATGGACGGCGGAGGGTCACAGGTTCTTTTTTATCCTGCCGAAAGACGGTGCCGAATTAAGCCCGGTCGGGTTTGCGCACCTCGGAAGCCGCGGAGCGGCGGCGGATTGGCTTGAGGATCTGTTCATCCTGCCTGAGTTCCAAGGGCGCGGCATAGGATCGGAAGCAATAAAGCTGCTTGAATCAACGGTCAAACAGTATTCGGAATCGATGTATATAGAGGCGGCCGCCCGCAATGAACGCGCAATTCGGCTTTATCGCAGGCTTGGTTACGACTGCCTGAACACGGTCACGATACGAAAGGATTTTGAACCGGAAAAATTCGAAACCCTGCATAAGGAAACTCTGCTTAGAGAAACCTTTGACGTGCGGAGGTACAAACGCTGAACCTTAAGGGTTTATTCGGCACGGCTGCATGATAAATGCGAACGGCCTCGGCAAAGTGAACGATTGTACCGAAGCTGAAAGAAAAACGAAAAAAATCGGGCACCGCTGCGGTTTGCTGTTTGCGAACCGAGGCGGTGCCCGTGTCTGTCCCGCGGCGGGTTCCGCCGAGGGCGTTCCTCAGTGATTATTCTGAAGCTCCTTTCGCTTTTTGGAGATTCCGATCATTTTTTTGTTCTTTTGCGCCCGTTTTTCGCTTGCGGTCCGCACACTGTTCTCGGCTTGCAGGGCAAGATACAGATCGTATTGCTTTTGCGAGAGCACACCGTCTTCAATCGCCTGCCGAACGGCACAGCCCGGCTCGTTTTTGTGGGTGCAGTTGCGGAAACGGCATTGCCGTGCTTTTTCTTCAATATCCCGAAAAACTTCGTGAAGCCCCTCTTCCGCCTCGCAAATGCCGAATTCGCGCATGCCCGGAGTGTCCACAAGAAAAACACCGTCCGCCTCGATAAGCTGCCGATGCGTTGTTGTGTGCCGCCCCTTGTCGTCCTTTTCGCGAATATCGCCCGTGCGCATAATTTCCCTTCCGAGAAGGGTGTTGATAAGCGTTGACTTGCCCACGCCGGATGAACCGAACAGCCCGATCGTTGTTCCGGGAACGAGGTATTGACGCAATTCATCAATGCCGACTCCGGTTTTTGAACTTACACAGTGCATTTGAATATTGCCGCAGATTTCGGTGATTCGGTGCATGTATTCACTCAGGTCGGAACATAGATCCGCCTTTGTGAGCACAACCACGGGCTTTGAACCGCCCTGAAGAACAGCGGAAGCGTAACGTGCAATGCGGTTGACGCTGAAATCCGCATTTGCCGAAACAACAAGGAAACAAATGTCAACATTTGCCGCCATGTTCTGCGTTCCGACGCGGTATTCGGGCCTTGTGATCAGACTTTTGCGCGGCAGTATCGAAACAATTCGCGCATCACCGACAGGCTTTCCGACGGGGGATGTTTCAAACTCCGCCTCAATATAATCACCCACAACGGGAATTTCGCCGCGATAAAGCAGCCGTCCGGCAAGCACCGCATCATGTTCCGCCGCCTTCCGTTCCGCTGAATCCAATGCGATTTGAAAACGGTTCTTATGCACGCTGACAATGCGTGCGGTGACGGTTTTTGTTTGGTTAAAAGAGTCATTTGTGTTCATTTTATCTGTTTCCCTTATTTTTTATTATTGTGCCGCATTCTGTGTTCGCTCTCGGCGAAACTGACCTGTGTGCCGCTTCCGAGTGTGAATTCGAAAAGGGCATAGTCTGCAAAAAGCTTATTCGGCGGGGTTTTCGGTTCACGCCGCACGGCGTTGAAAATGCGAACAAAAAAAGCCGCCCTCGTCGGGTTCGAATGACCCGTGTCGGCGCAGCTCACCAAAACCGTATTCAGCACAAGCCCTCATGCGCTATGCGGCAGAGAAACATGCGGAACCGGCAGAAAAACGGAGTGGACGAGCAAAGAGCCGAAGCAAATATCTTTAACCGAAATCATCATAATGAAATCCACTCCTTTCAGCAAAAAAAATAAGGTCGGAACTCCGATGAAACAACGCTTCGACCTGCATATACAGCATATGCGGGCAAAACCGAAGCTTTCCCATGTTCCGATGTCATTTTACACCCGAAGGGCCGACTTGTCAACAAAAAAACGAACATTCGGAGGCATTGTCGTGCGTTCAATTGCATTTTAATGCTTTGCATGGTATACTCATGCTGCACTTTTTGTGACGCTGAAAATGTGAAAGGAACAAACACTTTGAAGAAAATGATATTTCGTATCATCTTGAGCATTGCAGGCTTTCTGCTTGTGGCTGAAGGAATCGTTGCAGCAAGCATCAGCAATTTAAACCTTGGCATTGTAATGCCCTTTGTTATCGGAATTCCGCTTATTGTTGTCGGGGTATTCTACCCGCTGCTTTCATCGTGGTGGAGCGTCAGCATCGTCGGCAAAATTTTAAAATACGCAATGATTTCGGCGTATGTACTGTTTGCTTTGCTTTTTGCGGCGACAACAACGCTTATTCTTGCAAACTCAAAAACGACTGCCGAGCCGGAGAAGGCGGATGTTTTGATCGTTCTCGGTGCGGGCATACGCGGAGACTTGCCGTCCGTCGTGCTGCGCAACCGCCTTGACCGCGCACTCGATTGCTATGAGCAGAATCCGGATCTGCTCATAATCGTGAGCGGCGGAATGGGTGAAGGCGAGAGCAGCACCGAGGCCTCAGTAATGAAAAAATGGCTTGTTGCGGCGGGGG
>ERZ827186.2070-NODE-2070-length-14426-cov-2.889778_pt1 | contig 14426 bp, 8 predicted proteins | sample MGYA00519918_ERZ827186 | MGnify/ENA primary metagenome ERZ827186 (study PRJEB31778, sample SAMEA3449275) | human gut metagenome | biome: human gut; feature: human-associated habitat; material: faeces | place: United Kingdom | collected 2010/2012 ... | reverse complement strand
GCCGAGTAGTCGATGTTGCTGACCAGTTGGCTCGAACCTTCCGGATCGTTGGTGGGGCGGATGTCGATCGTATATGACGAAACGCGATTATGGTCGTCGTATTCGAACGTATAGGTCGCCTCCTCTTCATCGTGATCCGAAGTGGGGAGTTGATTCCAATAAGTTACCGTGCGTTCGATCCGGCTGACAAGAGCGTAGCTCGAGGGATCGGGTACGACAGGTTCGTCGTTGCCCACCGTTACCGCGCAAGAGGCCGACACTTCTTTGTTAGAGGAAGAGGTAGCCGTAACGGTCGCCGTTCCGTCGGCTATCGCGGTGATTTCGCCGGTTACGGGATTTACGTCCGCAACGGCAGGGTTGCTGCTCGACCATACCACCGATTTGATCGTGGCGTCGGCAGGCTCTACGGTGGCGGTCAGCGTCGTTTTAGCTCCTGCATCCAACGAAAGTTCGGTTTTGTCGAGGGTAATCTTCGTCACTTTGACCGGCGGCTCGTTCTCGCTGCCGTCTTGCTTGGTTCCCTCCTGAACGACCGTTACGGTAAAGGTGTTGTTGCCCGAACGGATGGTAATCGTCGCCTCGCGCCGTTCTCCCGTATAGTTCTGGTCGATCTCGATGCGGAGCGTAATCGTCCCGGCCCCGCCGCTATAAGCCTCCTTGTCGCCGTTGTAGAGTTTCAGCCAGACTACGTTATTGCCGTTGTTGTCGGCAGCCCGTGTAACGGATTTTGTTTGTACGGATGCCAATGCCGAAGCCTGCGCCTGCACTTCGTTCACGGTCGCCGTCCAGGGGGCGCTGGCCGTGAAAGAAAAGCCGCCGCCCGTACTCTCGTTATCGGCATAGGCGTTTTGCGTAAGTTGTTCCTGTGCGGGCGGAGTGAACGGCTCGCCTTCTCCGCCTTCGTTTTTGCTGCAACCGGCAAGAATCGCCGTTGAAAGCATCAATAAAAACAGATGTTTTTTCATTTGTATAAATCATTTCCGCCCGTCCCCCGGCGGAGTTTTAGTTACACATAAAAAGACGTGGGACAGTACCTTTTTATCTGCTTCTGAGGTCTACCACAACCTGCGATCAAATAAATGAGTAAAGCCCACGTTTCCGCAGGCATTAACTTTACTCTTGATCGCTTTAAAAGTGGTAATTTCAGAAGCAAGAATAAAAGCTAACGCTTTTTATATTTTATGTCTTGTATATTTCCGTTTATGCCATAGGCTCGCCTTTAATTAATTGGTTTATCGCGGTAAATATACGAAAATTTGTCTAATATATTAATGAAATGCCGGGTTTAGGATTTATCTCATCCCCATTCCCCGACCCTGCTCGCGGTCTTTGATCTTGATTCCGATATGCTCCAAAAACTCTTTCGCCTTTTGCCGGAACCATCTCAGAATCGGTATTTGGTCGATGAACAGTTGAAACCCTCCGGGGCCTTTCTCATCCTTTGTGAGCCTCGCTTCGGCATTTTCTGCATCGAAATGTTGGGAGTGTTCGCTTGAATATAGACTACTGGAAAAACGGACGGGCCGCATGTTCACGAGATTACGGGCCTATCCGTCGGAGAACCCTATCGCTCGGCAATACTCTCCCCACTTGATAAGTTGAGGCGTTCGTCTTACTCTAACCTATTCAATGTTAAATTTAATACCCAAAACGCGAATTACAAAGAATTATCCGATTTACTTTGATTCAGATGAAATTCTATTGCCAGCCCAAGCCTGAAAAATCGTGAGCCGTTTATAAATATCTATTCTGACTAAAGCCAGAGGGAATATACATAGCATACGACCACGTTTGCGCTTTCATAGCAATAACGAACTCTTACATTTGTATTCCCTATATCCGATAGCGATTCAATTGCGGATTCTACCATTTACAAACGAAGCGCAATAGGTTCATCATTGCCAGACCCAATGCGGGTGCCACGGCAGTTGATATGGCCATCGAAAGTCCGTACATGCCCAGCCCTTCTCCCATGCGTTCATGCGGAATGATGTCCGTCACTCAGGTGGAGGAGGCGTTGCTCGATGCCGCGTGAAACAGTTTTCTTCTATCCGTATAAAATCAGATTGGCCGATTCATTGGTTTTCATATTGGATCTTCACGCCGGCGACGGCGCTTTCGTTCGGGTATTGTCTTACCGCCGAAGGAAGCGATAACCCCGACACATGTATATACTATCCTACCGGTTTCAGTCCCGTTTTGAATTACAAAGTTACTCCGCGGGGCCTTTTTATAATCCATAATTCGAAGGAGAGGAATTTCGTTGAACTGTCTGCATCGGATACTATGCCTTTGTTAAAGGTTGAGTTGCCTGATTACGTCGATGTAAAACGTCGATCGGTATTGGAGAAATATATGACTTCGTTGTGGAATTCATCGATTGCCTATCAAGAAGAACCGAAAATAGCCGTAAACGTGTCCCAGCTCGGAGATCTTTTGGAGATATATAAGCAGGGGCATGACGGGATCATTTCAATAATAGGCGAAGGAGGCGTACCGGACGTCATCCGGGGAGCGGATCGTAAAGAAATGATTGAACTTGTACGGCGAGGTAAAAATGTTCCGGATGGCTCTGATCAACTATTGGTATATGATCTTGACGGTACGATGCTTCGGAAATATAAATTGAATCGTCGCGTGAACGGATTCGATATAGATACGGTCAATCAGGTGCTGGTCATGGTGAATTCGAACACCGAAGCGCCGATGTATACTTTCCCGCTTCCGGAAGGGTTTTAGACCGTTTCTTATCTTTTTCAGACAGATTAAAGACACATATCAAATACGGATCTTTCGTCTTCCGCACGGTTTACCGACTCCGTTCGTATTTGCGGTGGAATACGGTCAGCAGGACGAAACCGGCCAGGGCGAAAGGCGCTCCGACCAAAGCCGGATACTGGTATCCCAATCCCGCATCCAGCGGCAATCCGCCGCAATAGGCTCCGATGGCGTTTCCGAGATTGAATGCTACCTGCACGCTTCCGGCGCCGAGCATTTCGCCGCCTTTGGAGTAGCGGATCAACAGAATTTGCTGCGGGCTCGATACGGCGAACAGTCCTGCGGTGCACAGACACATCAGCAGTGCGCCGAGCCAGGCCGTATGTGCGGTGAAGAACAGCAATAGCAAGATTACGAAGATCGATCCCTGCGAAACGGCGGCGACCCGGCCCGGAGTGAACCGGTCGGACAGACGGCCGCCGGTCAGGTTCCCCACGACCATACCGAAACCGGCCAGTATCATCAGCAGGGTCAGCCTGTCGGGGGAAAATCCCGAAACGTGCACTAACATCGGACTGACGTAGCTGTACCAGCAGAATACGCCGCCGTTGCCGAGCATCGTGGCGAAAATGAGCAGCCACGGGGCCGGTGATCGCAGGAAGCGGAACTGCCCCCGGAATCCCGTGTCCGGTAGATTTTCCACCGGCGGAATCCATCGCCAGATGTAGTAAAGGACGATCATTCCCCAGCATCCCACCAGCAGGAAAGTGACTCTCCATGAAAGCATCGAACTGAGCGCCGTACCCAGCGGAACGCCGAGCAGGTTGGCGATCGTCATGCCGGCTATCATGATGGAGACCGCTTCGGAGTCTTTCCCCTTGTCCGCCAGTTTTTCGGCAGCGATCGAACCGACCCCGAAATAAGCGCCGTGCGGCAGTCCCGAGACAAACCGAGCCGCCATCAGCGTCCAGAAATTCGGGGCGAGGGCCGCACAGACGTTTCCGGCCATGATGACGGCTACCAGTACCAGCAGGATGCGTTTCAATGGGTGTTTGCGGGCCAGGATCAGCATCGGGGCGCCTACGCATACGCCCAGCGCGTAGGCCGAGATCAGGTGTCCGGCTTCGGCGATGCTGACGTGCAGGTCGGACGCTATGTCCGGCAGAATCCCCATCATCACGAATTCGGCGATCCCCAGCGCCAGGGTTCCGAAAGCCAGCGCAATAAGACTCTTTTTCATCGACAGACGTTTTTCCGGCTGCAAAGGTAATAAAGCGAAGCGTCCCGGAGAAAAGATTTTATGAAACAAGCCAGTCCGTTCGCAAATGAACGGACTGGCTTGTTCGGATACGTTTTTTCTGGAGGATTATTCGTCCAGTTTGAACGTGATCAGCAATCCTTTGTGGTCGCTGGGCCAGTGTCCTCCTGCGGGGGCGATGAATTCGTCCTTGCTGTCGTTTTCCACCCGCTGGCTACGGACGATTGTGCCGGACGGCCCTACGATTTGGGCTCTCGACGCTGAGCCCCTGTCGGGGATAGTAATAAACGAAATCGATCCGGTCGCGTTCGTCGGCATCGCCGGCCCATACCAGCGTGCTTACGTCGACGTCTTTGTTATCGGCCGGCCAGGTAAGCCCCGGATAATCCACGACGTTCGGATACGTTTCGCGGTAAGCGTCGATGAATCCGTTGTCGTACATCAGCATGGAGCTCTGCCAGTTCACTACGCAGCCGTTGTGGTCCCATAGATCTTTCGTATCGGCCTGCCAGTCGAGGTGGGAAGGTTCGTTCAGGTCGCCTGCGAAGAAGACGAGCGCGCCTTTGGCGATCTCGTTTTTCGCATCGTCGATGAATTGCTGGGTCGACTGCGGACGTCCGGACAGCCGGTTGCGTTCCAGGATCAGGGCTACGTCCGTATTCGGGCCGGTAGCCATTTTGCTCCAGTCGCCGTTGTTGCCCCCGTCGTTGTACCCGCGCGGGTAGTAGCAGGAGTAATAGACGTAGTTGGCATGTGAGGGATAGACGGCGATTCTGCGGCCGTCGACATTGCAGACCCCTTTGAACATCCATTCGTTGATCTTCTGCGTTTCGGTAATCCGGTATTTCGACAGCAGTCCGCGGCCGTCCACGCGGCTTTGGTAATAGGTCAGCCCTTTTTGTTTCAGTGCGTCCACGAGCAGGGGCATGATCGCTTCGTCCCCGCCTTTGTACAGTTCGCAGAACGTAGCGAAATCGGGTTGCAGCGATACGATCTGGTCGACCAGCGCATTGAAAGCGTTCGGAACTTTCGTACATTCCATCCACAGGTTCAACTGCAGCAGCGTCAGCCTCGGCTCGCAGGCCTGCTTAACGGTTACCGTGACGTCGTTTCCTTTTGTCGGCGAGAACGTGATCGTGCCGGTACGTTCTTTGTCCGTATCGTTGGCCAGCACCTGGAACCGGATCGTGGAGTCTTTCATCGAAGATTTGGCTTCGGCCGGGAGAATCCATTTTTCGGCCGATTTGTCGATCGTGTGCTCGTATCCGACGTTTGCCGATACTTTGACGGCGATCAGCGTGTCGCCCGGTTTGAGGTTGAACAGTTGTTGTTCGATGACGACGCCTTCCTGGGTGTCCTGCGTGATTTTTATGCTTTTGCTTTCGGTGCCGCAGGTTACGGTCAGCGTCGCTTCGCGCGCTTCGTCGTAGGAGGTGTTTTTACCGACCGACAGGTTTATCTGGGATTTTCCGGCTTTTCCTTTCAGCGGAGTCGCATTGAGCCATTTGCCGCTTCCCGAAACGTAAACGACTTCGGCAGTCCACTCTCCCTGCGCTTCCAGCGGAACGTTTTTGTTGGCTCCGGCCACCGGAACCGCCCAGTCTTCTTCCGAAAACTGGAACGTGTAAGTTTCGCCCGGCGCTTCCTCGCTTTTACCGCATTCGTAGAACATGACGGACAAAACAGTCAACAAACTGTACAGAATTACTTTTTTCATCTAATTATTTTTTGATCGAAAATGTTGCATTTTTGTTAAAAAGTTTCACAAATATGCTAATTATTTTGCGTTTTTCGAAGATTTACTCTCGTTTTTAGCGGTCCGTTGCTCTTACCGATACGGCGATATGCAGCTTTTTCTTTTATGGTTCAGTACGTTGGAGGCCGTTGAAAAATGATCGTTTTGCAGGAATATATTTTTCATATCCTGTTTTTTTAACGTGTTTTTTTCCGATTTATTACCATCTTAACCGATAAAATATTTGGTTTTTTCGTTGAAACCTGGAGTCGTTCGACAATCTTTGTGAAAAAGTGTATCGCTGCCTTCGTCCGGGCGGGACGTTCGTTTTCTCGGTCGGGCATCCGGTCTTTACGGCGCAGGGACATGAAGAGTGGTATTGCCGGACAAGGTAATCGACTGCACTGGCCGGAGTTGTTTCAGTCAGGGGCGGCGCGTTTCGAACTTTCTCGGCGAACAGGTCGTAAAGTACCATAAAACGTTGACTACTTATGTAAACGGACTGATTCGACAAGGGTTCGGGATTACCGGGCTGGTCGAGCCCGAACCCGGCGAGAAATTGCTGAGAACCGTTGCCGGGATGAACGACGAGCTGCGTAGGCCGATGATGTTGATCGTATCGGCCGTTAAAGAGCGTTGAGGCGACGGACGTTTTCTGCGGGATGCGTCCGCCGGCTGCGTGTCAGAACATGATGCTGGCGCCGCCGCAGAGCGTGAGAACGTGCCGGATTCCTCCGCGTGGAACGAAACCGGAGGTGACGAGATCGTAGTCGGTAGAGAATTTCATCCCGAATTTGTGGTTGGCCAGGAACGTGACCGACAGGCCCGTTCCGAACCCGAATCCGTTCTTGTCGCCGATCCGGATGTCCGAAAGCCGACAGGAGGGATAGTGAACATATCCGGCGAGCAGTTTGCCGCCGACCAGCCAGCGGCAGGTCAGCGGATAGGAGAAAAACGGGCCGACGTACCCGGAGATCATGTCCAGCGATTCGTCCTGAAGGATTTTATCGACCGACAGGGGCATGTTGGAGATGGTCGCGCGTCCTCCGATCCCGATGTGGCGCGTGATGAACCAAGCGCCTTCGACGCCTGCCGTGCCTCCGGTCGAAAGCGACGCTTCGCGGCCGTCTTCCAGCGCGTAGCGTCCCGGTGTCAGGTTGAGTCCCAGGTAAAGCCCGAAAAACGAAGGTTTGTAACCCGGATCGAAAGGTCTGTCCGGCAGTCGCGCATACGTGATCCCGCGACCTTTGAAGATCAGGTCGGCCAGGTAATACCCCACTTCGGTAGACAGAATGCCGATGCCGGCCCCTACCAGCACGTCGCTCAGCCAGTGTTTGTTGTTCATTTGTCGTGACAGGCCGGTGAGCGTGGCCGCCGTATAGGCGCCGATGCTGTACCACGGACTGCGGGTCATGCCGTACTCTTTGTGCAGCATGGTCGCGGTCATGAAGGCCGTTGCCGAATGTCCCGACGGGAACGAGTGGCGGTTCGATCCGTCCGGGCGCATCACTTTGACCGTGTGTTTCAGGGTGTTGACCGCGATCGCCATCAGCGAGGCCGAAAATGCGTCCGAAACCAGCATTCGTCCCCAGGAGCTTCTTCCCTGTATGCCGCCGATTTTCAGCCCCAGCATGGCGATGGCGGGGGCGTATTGCAGGTAATCGTCGTAATGGTGTCGGAAGGAGGGCAGGAAGTTGTCGCGCAGGCTGTGGAAATGCGAGTCTTCCCCTGCCACGATCAGTCCCGCTGCGATCAGCGGGACGGCCACGTAGGTCATGCGGTAGGTTTGCGACGAAGTGAACCGGTCCCATTGGTCCCGCGCGGGCGCTGCGAGGGCCGGCAGCGAGTCCTGCAGGCATGTACGGCGATAGACGGACGGGATCTGCCCCGAACTTTCGTATCCGGCAATCAATATCATCATCATCCCCAAGAACAGATTCCGAGAGAGCGTTATGTAACGGGAAATACGGGTCACGGGACAATCGGGTGCGAAAAGACGAACCGCGCTCCCTCAGTGTATTCCGGATCGATCCAGATGTTCCCTCCGAACCGCAGTACGATTTGTTTACAAATAGCCAGGCCGAGACCGGTGCCTTGTTTGAATTCGTTCAGTTTTTCGAATCGGTTGAAAACCCGTTCCTGCCGTTCCCGCGGGATGCCGCATCCGGTATCGGAAACCGAGAACAGAATCCGCCGCTGCTCTTTTTGTATTTCGAATGCGAGCGCGATCGTGCCCTTTTCGGTGAATTTGCTGGCGTTTGTCAGCAGGTTGATCAGCACCTGCGACAGGCGTTGCGAGTCGGTCTTCAGGATAAAGGATTCGACGGGAGGATTAAAAACGCACTCCACGCCTTTTTTACGGCCGTGGGCGGTCGTCGAAATGACCTGCTGACAGATGGCGACGATATTCTCCGGATGCAGCGTGAAACTGATTTTCCCCGTCTCGAGCCTCGAAATATCGAGAATATCCCCGATCAGCGTCAGCAGCAGGTCTGAATTCTGGTTCACGATGCCCATGTATACGTTCCGGTCTTCTTCGGAAATGGATTCGTCGCCCAACAGGGCGGAGAATCCGACGATCGCATTCAGCGGCGTCCGGATTTCGTGGCTCATGTTCGCCAGGAACGCCGATTTCAGCATGTCCGATTCCTCGGCTTTCTCTTTGGCGGCGATGAGCTCCCTACCCCGGTTCTCCAGGCTGATTTTCAGTTTTTTGTTCCGGTAGTAGAGGTAATACAAGAAGGCGATGAACAGCGAGAGCACGATGAAAATAACGATCAGGATCAGGATGTACGATTCGTATTTCTGCAATCGCGCCTCTACGGTGTCTACGACGATACTACCCGACGGCAGTTTATATTCCGCGATTCCGAACTCCTTGAGTTTTTGCAGGTCGAAACGATATTCGTTTTCCGTCGGATCGAAATGTACCGCCCGGGGTTTCTTTTTATAGAAGTCGGCTATTTGCCCGGCTATTTCGCTGGCTCCGTTTTCGTATTTGGGGATGTAGCCTCCGATAGCCCCGCTGCCGATCCCCGAGCCGCTGACCGAAAAAACGGGCAGGTGGGGTTGATCGGCCAGGAGCGTTTTCAGCGAATTGTCCATAAAATACTGGCCGTCCTGACCTACCCGCCAGGTGCCGATCAGCAGCACCGATTTGCGCGGCAGCCGTTCGATGGCTGCATAGGCCTTTTTCTCCCCGTTCCGCCCGTCGATCAGGGTGAGGGTCAGGTCGGGATGGCTGCTCATTTCCTGCTTGACCAAAGCCTGCAGCGAAATACCCCCGTAGGTATTGTCCGATAGGAATGCGATGTTATCTACGTTCGGGTAGAGGGAACGGATCAGGTCGATGTTTTTGGCGATGTCGTACCGGTTGAGACTTCCTCGCCCGTTTCCGATGCTGTCCGCCTGCCGTATCATATCGACGGACTCGGGCATCCATTTATCCGTAACCGGACGGTTCCGGTCCGGGAGCGGAATTCCGTTCGTGCTGGCGTAGCATCCGAAAAACGGAATGTCCTGGGGAAAGCTGTCCAGGGAGACGAACGATGCCCATGCCTCCTGACCGAGCAGGATAACGGCTTTCAGCCGGTTCCTGTCGTAGCGCTCCAACACCGAGATAAGCCGGTCTTTCCACAGATTGGCTTCCGCTACGCTTTTGCAACCCAGATCTTCGATCAGAATTTCGAACGGAACGTTTTCGTTGGCGATCTTATGTTCGAAGTCGGATATGAAACTCGACATGCGTCTGGTATCCGGGTTGTACGACGCGATGATCAGGATGGTGCCCTGATCCCCGGGACTGTCGAGGCTGTTTTTGGCCGCGATGCCGATCGGAAACAACAAGCTGACGAAGAGCGCGGCCGTCGCGCACCCGACTATGAATTTCAGCTTATTGAGTCTTCTGACCGACATATTTTTCCCCGATTTGGTTAAAACGATATCCTGAGGCCGGCTGTCCAGGTAATGCCGAATCCGTACCATACGACGGCGGTTTCCCGCGTATGATCCGATCCGTCCAGTGCGTCGGATATGTATTTCCGGTTGAACAGGTTGTTCACGTTGCCGAAAAGCTGCCCCTGAAAAGTACCCATTTTGAAATCGTAATTGAGGTTCAGGTCGACCGTCGAATAATCCGGCAGCTTCCAGGCTTCCGCCCTGTCTTTTTCATCCGTGCGGTCGGCTGCGGCGAAATCGGCATAGTGGCGCCCGTAGTAGTTGAAGTCGACGCCGAGGGTCAGTCCCGATACCGGCATACAACTGAGCCCCAGCATCGCGCTCGTCTGCGGCGCGTTGCCGACATGCAGGTTCTTGATGTAGGCGTGGTATTCCCCGATTTTTTCGTTCTGTTCGTTGAACAGGGTGAAATTCACGTCGTTGGTCCAGCGCCAGTTCCCGATCGTAAAGAAGCCGTACACCCGCAGCCATTCGAGCGGCTGGTAGCTCGCTTCCAGTTCGATACCCATATGCCGCGCGTCGATGTTCGGGATACAGGCTCTGGGGCCGTTCCAACTGCCGATCGCCTTGGTCACGCTTTTGTCCATCCATTGGGTGTAGTAACCGTTCAGCATGACGCTCAGCGTCCGGTAATTGAATCCGTAGCCGATTTCGCCCGTCGCGATTTTTTCGGGGATCGGGTTCGACAGCGGCGTGTTGTCTACGAAGATGTTGTCCATCATCGGCGCTTTGGTTACGTAGCCGCCGTTGACGAATACGTTGTGCATTCCGTTGAAGCGGTAGTTGAAACCGGCTTTCACGCTGAACGGCACGAAATTGCTCCACGGGGTTTTTACGTTTGCAACGGGATAGGTCTCCTGGTTGCCGTACGTCCCGTATTTTCCGGGATCTTCGCGTTTGTAGGAGTGACTGGTCACGGAGGTCGAGACGAATGCCTTGTAGTGCTCCCGGTTGTATTCCAACTGGGCGAAAGCCCCCATCCACAGGATTTTGCTGAGATAGTCCTGGTTGACTTTGTCGCCTTCCCGCAGTTTCGTGTCCGGATCGCGCCATGCGAGTTTGTTGTCCTTGTAGTAGGCGCCTCCCAGCAGATCCGAAATCTTGTCGTAGTGATAGCCTTTATAATAACGCCCGTCGATACCGACCGTCAGTTTGAGCGATTTCGACAGTTCGTTCGTATAGGTGGACAGCAACCCGTACCAATCGTGCGAGTTGGTTCCCATCGTGAAGATGGCGTCCGAACCGTGGTCGGAGTTTTTGTTGTCTTCCATCACCGGCAGGTAGTCGATCAGTCCGTCCGGGGTCAGCGAAGTGTTTTCGTTGGGTCGTCCGGTCTTATAATTGTATTGCAGGCGGTTGGCGTCTTTGCCGTATACTTTTCGGCCTCCTCCCGTCGCATTGGAGACATAAACGGAGGTCGACAGCGTGGATTTGCCGTTGATCTGCCAGAAATGGTTCAGCGAGATTTGCGGCTTGTGGTATTCGTTATAGCCCGAATAGGTCGGAACGATCTGTCCGTTGATATAACCGTAACAGGTATTCATCCGGATGCCGTCTTTATGGAGGTCGTAATCTTCGATCGACTGTTTGTTGCTGCGCCGGTTATGCCACTGCGGCGCGCCGAAGGCCGTCAGCGACAGGATGTGGTTGCGTCCGAATTTTTTCGAAACGTTCGCAAAATAGCTCCAAGCTTCGAAATTCGTTCCTTTTACGTATCCGTCGCCCGTCGTGCGGGTTCCCATGATCGAGAAGGCCCACCCTTTCGGAAGCAGACCCGAAGAGAGGTTGAAGCCCATTTTCTGGTAACGGTCGTTTCCGATGCCGTAATACACGGAACCCTGCCGGTTGACTTCGGTGCTCTGGGTGACGATATTGACCGTCCCGCCGACCGAAAAGAGACCCAGTTTGGAGAGCCCGATACCGCGCTGTACCTGGATGCTGTTCGTAACGTCGGCCAGTCCCGACCAGTTCGACCAATAGACGCTTCCGTTCTCCATGCCGTTGACCGGGATGCCGTTGATCAGCACGGCGATGTTTTCCGAACCGAAGCCGCGCAGCATCAGCCGCGAATCGCCGAAGCCTCCTCCCTGCTTGGTCGCATAAATCGACGGCGTGGATTTCATGATTTCGGGAAATTCCTGATTGCTCAGTTTGGTCGCGATGTCTTTCGCGCTGATCGTCGACAGTACGACCGGCTCGACGCCTTTGTCATGTCCGTAGGAAGCCATTACTTTCACCTCTTTCAGTCCGATGGACAGGGTGTCCGCATCTTCCGGAATATTTTGGGCGCTTATGGCCGATACGCAGGACATGCAGAAGAACGGGAGCAGGAGTTTTTTCATTCACAGGAATGTGTAAGTACAATCGGTGCAAATTTAGAAACTTTTTCCGATTTACTGTGTCTTTTCGTCTTTCCTGCATGTCAATATTTTATCCGTTGATATACAAAAAGTTTTTCCGGATGGAATTAAATGCGGCCGGAGAATCTTTACGATCACTACAGGAGCGTTTTACGCCGAATCGTACCGGGTCGATTGCCGGAAGTGCGGAATAACAAAAAGCGGATGATTTTTCATCCGCTTTTTGTCGTTTTTCGATATATTGGAGCCGCTGCCCGTTTATTCGGAACGGAACGAAACCAAACGACATTTGCACCGGTTGAGCGTTTCGATACATTTGGCCACGTCCGTAGGACGGATGATCACGCTGGCCAGTTCCCCTTCGGAAAAGGCGTACATATATTCGATGAAGACCTGCTCGCGGGCCAGAATATCCAGCACCGGAGAGAGCGAGCCCGGCGTGTTGGGGCAGTTGATTCCCACCACGTCGGTGAGCGTCACCGCGAATTTAGCTTCGCGAAGCACCCGTTTGGCCGCTTCGACGTCGGAGACGATCATCCGCAGAATACCGAAATCGGCGGTCTCCGCCATGCTGAACGCATACATGTTGATGCCGTGTTCGCCCAGGATGCGGGCCACGTCGTTGATGCGTCCCGTCTTGTTTTCCAGAAATACCGATAATTGTTTGATCGTCATGATTATCCAGTTTTTAAGGTTTGTCTATTTGAGTACGCGTTTATCGATCACCCGTTTGCTTTTGCCTTCGCTGCGCTCGATGCTGTGCGGTTCCATCAGACGGATGTCGGCCCCGATGCCCAGCACGCTGTGCAGACGGTCGGCGATCCGTTTTTTGAGCGCCATCATCTGGCTGATCTCGTCCGAATAGAATGCTTCGCGCACTTCGACCTGCACCTGCAGCGTGTCGAGGTTGTTGACCCGGTCGACCACCAACTGATAGTGCGGTTCGAATTCCGGCAATTCCAGTACCACGCTTTCGACCTGGGACGGGAAAACGTTCACGCCGCGGATGATCAGCATGTCGTCGCTGCGGCCGACGATACGGCTCATCCGGACGTTCGTGCGTCCGCAGGCGCAGGGTTCGTAGGTCAGCGAACAGAGGCCTTTGGTGCGGTAGCGCAACAGCGGCATACCCTCTTTGGTCAGGGTCGTGAGCACCAGCTCGCCCTGCCCGCCGGCGGGCTGCGGTTCCAACGTGTTCGAATCGATGATTTCCGGATAAAAATGGTCTTCGACGATGTGCGAACCCGATTTGCAGCGGCATTCGTACGATACTCCGGGCCCCATGATCTCGCTGAGCCCGTATATATTGTACGCATCGACGCCCAGCTTCGCTTCGATCTCGCGGCGCATGTTTTCGGTCCACGGTTCTCCGCCGAGAATGCAGGTACGCAGCCGAAATTCGCTGCGCGGAATACCCGACTTGATGATTTGTTCGGCCAGGTACAGGGCGTAAGACGGCGTGCAGGCCAGCGCGGTGGAGCCGCAGTCGTGCATCAGTTGGATGTGCTTGGCCGTATTGCCCGTAGACATCGGGATGACGGTCGCTCCGAGGTGTTCCACCCCGTAGTGCAGACCCAGTCCGCCCGTGAAAAGGCCGTAGCCGTAGGCGACCTGGCAGACGTCTTCCGGTCCTGCGCCCGCGGCCGCCAGCGCTCTTGCGCAGCAGTCGTTCCAGAGGTCGATATCCTCCTTGGTGTAGAAGGCGACGACGCGCTTGCCGGTCGTGCCGGAGGTGGAGTGGATGCGGACACATTTTTCCAGCGGCTCTGCAAGCAGACCGAAGGGGTATGCATCCCGCAGATCCGCCTTGCTCAGAAACGGGAGCTTATACAGATCGTCGCGGCCGTGGATATCCTCCGGCGTGACGCCCTTTTCCTCCATCTTTGCGCGGTAGTAGGGGACCTTGTCCCAGACGTGCCGGACCTGCCGGACCAGACGCTCATCCTGCCAGGCCTTGATCTGCTCCTGGCTCGCACATTCGATTTCTTTCTGATAATACCGTTCCATGGGTTCTCCTTGTGATCAGCCTTCCGCGCCGAGGGCGAATGCCTTTCGGTTGAGTTCGAGGAATTTTGCCGGGACGCTCCTGCAGATGGCATCCTGCCACTGCGCGTCCGTGAAGTGGAAGTACTTGCTGAGCCTGCCGAGCAGGACCAGGTTGACGGCCTTGGCGGAGCCTGCCTGCAGTGCGAGGCCCAGCGCGTCCATGGCGTCGAGCCGGATGGGGAGCGCCGCGAGCTTCTGCTCGAGCGACTTCGGGTATTCCGCCGCGCCGGTGATGACGGGCATGGGATTGATCCGCTGCGTGTTGGTCAGCAGGATCCCGCCCTCCTTGAGGTATTCCACCCACCGGGCGGCCTCAAGCAGCTCGAAGGAGATGATGATATCGGCCTCTCCC
>ERZ827186.2048-NODE-2048-length-14538-cov-3.285369_pt1 | contig 14538 bp, 12 predicted proteins | sample MGYA00519918_ERZ827186 | MGnify/ENA primary metagenome ERZ827186 (study PRJEB31778, sample SAMEA3449275) | human gut metagenome | biome: human gut; feature: human-associated habitat; material: faeces | place: United Kingdom | collected 2010/2012 ... | reverse complement strand
GTTTTTTCTGGATCCGAATATCGTTTCCAAAAAGTTTAATGATGGTGTAGTTACTTGAAATTCGTGAAAAGGTACGTTCCGAGTACGTCTCCATGAAGCGGTCAAGGGGCAGGTTCGTGGAGATGATCGTCGATTTCTTCCGCAGGATGCGTTCGTTGATGCAGAGAAAGAGCTGGGAAGAGACGAAGCTGTTGGTCAGTTCCGTACCTAAATCATCGATGATCAGAAGATCGCAGTCAAAGATATTGGCGTGAGCGTCTTTTGCTTCTTCTGAACTGGAAAAGGTGTAGCGTGCAAACAGGTCAAACAGATCAAATGCAGTAAAATAAATCACACAGAACGACTGCTCGATCAACTCGCGGGCAATACAGTGCGAAAGAAACGTTTTTCCGACACCGGTGTCGCCGTAAAAGAAGAGATTTTCAAACGACGAGCCGAAATTGCGGACGAACGCCTGGCTTTTTTCGAGCGCGGCAGCAGCGGCCTCGCGGGAAGTGAGCGGTGTTCCGGTACTGGTCAGGCTGTCCGAGTAGTAATCCAGGGAGAACTGGCTGAAATTTTCGGCTTTCAGAAGCTCCTCCACGTTGGACTGCCGGTACAGAAGATCGACGGCAGCTTTTTTGAAGCAGGCGCATTTCTGCGTGCCGTTGATGTAGCCGGTGTCGCGGCAGAGCGGGCAGTCATACGTCAGCTCGAGATAGTCTGCCGGGTAGCCGTGCATGGAAAGGAGCGCCGCGCGTTCCTGGGAACGGTCACGGATGGCAGCATTCAGGTCGAGATCCATGGAAGCGTCTCCGTTCAGCATCGCTTTTGCTTTCCGAACCGAGAGGGATGCAATCTCGGCGTCGATTTCCGCAAGGCGCGGAATCTTTTCATAAGCAATGCGGATGTGCTCCTGCTGTTCTCTCTGGTGGCGGAGCTGCCGTTCGTTGTACATACGCATAATCGCATCGTATTGCGGGTTTGTCAGTGCCATAGTTGTTTCGTCCTCCGGGCGTTATTTCAGAAGCTGTTCTTCTAACTTCTGGTAGTCGTATTCTCTCTGATGGAAATTGTTGAAGCGGTTACTTGAAGCAGCAGGAGCGGTTTTTCGTGCCGCATTCTGATCAGAAGCGGTTTTCTTCCTTTTCTGGTGCTCCGCATCGCGCTGTTCGACGTCTGCCATGGAGCGGACGCCCTGTTCCTTCCATTTGGAGAGAATGCCTTCCGCGTACTGGAAGCTCGGCTGGCCGATCTTGGAAACGGTGCGCTGACAGGCTTCCGTGATAAGATCAATCGTAAAACCGTAGGTATTCAGCCAGCGGTCCATCATCTCGGCTTCTTTTTCCACCGGTGCGCGGTTGCGGATGCCGAATGCTTTCAAAATTGTGTAGTAATGTTTGTTGAATGTCGTGGTCTCCTGTTTGGCAGAGGCAACATCGCGGATTCCGCTTTCCTGCCAGGCGAGTCCTACCTTTTTCAGGTAGTGGATGCTGGTGCTTCCCTTCGAAACACAGTATTCCACCAGGTATTCCAGAAGATCCGCGGAAAAGTGGAGATCATCATAGAAAAACATGATGCATTCGATTTCCGTCGGCGACAGAAGATGACCGAAATACGTCTGCGCAACGTAAAGAACGTGCTGCAGTTCTTCGCGGCTGCCGGGAGCGTGTTTTTTTTCTACTGACTGTCCGGAAATACCGGAACTGGAAAGATCATCTGCCGGAGAAGAGGCAGATGGGGCAGAAACGGCCGGCTGTGGTGATGGAGCCGGGGTCTGTTCCGTCTGCGGGATTTCAACGGATACAGCCGGTGCAGCCGCAATTGGGCCGGAAATCGAGGATTCCGGTGTTGGAAGGATTCCGCTTTCTTCCTTCCGGACAAGCGGCAGAAAGGCGATTCCGGTCGGAACGCTTTCCCCAGTGGTGTAGGAGAGCGAGAGGAGTCCCTGCTTCTCCCAGTATTTCAGCGCCCGGACGATATCGTTTTCCGTGCAGGAAAAAAAATCTGCCATCGATGACAGAGTGGAATCCTGCTGATGGTCTTTGACCAGCTTCAGCAGATAAAGGTACACTTTTACAAATTCTCCGTTGGCTGCGGGCATATATTGTTCCAGAAAAAGATCCGGCACAGCAGTCACACTGGCCAGGCAGTCATTGTTTAATGTCAGCATACTCAAAATTACACCATCCTGTTCTTATCGTGCGGCAGATTTTTACTTTTAGCGATCTGTTTTTTATTATACGTCTTGCCTTCTCATACACAACCAAGTATAACACAGTATTTTCGACAAGTGAATAGGTGTTTTGCGGAAAAAACATTCCGGGAAAAAGGCACGGTGGATGAAAAAGGACTGTGGACAATGTGGATAATGTGGAGAAATCCGTTTTGTGAAATATTATCATCTACCAAAAATGTTGAAAAATGGAGGAAAACAGGGAAGTATAGGACTTTCTGGTGATATCGTTATGTAAACAAAGTTATACACAGGGAATCCACATTGTGTGGATCGTAAAAATGTGTATAAAATTGTGGACAATGTGGATAACTCTGAAAACAGGCGAAAATACAGGAAAATAGCTGTGAATAAAAATGTGCGTAACTATTTGGCGAAAAGACAGATTGTGTGGATTCGGAGCAAAAAAAGACCCTGTGGAAAAAAGGAAAACTCCATTTTCCACAGGGAGCAGGTAAAGCGAAAGAATGATTTTATTTTTCGGAAGCAAGAAGCTCCTCACCGATTTTTACAACGTCTCCGGCACCCATGGTGATCAGCATGTCGCCCTCGGCAAGATTTTCGTTCAGATAGTTTTCGATTTCCGCAAAGGATGGGAAATATTCGCAGGCAGTGCCGAGTTTTACAATGCGTTCCTGGATATCTTTGGAGGAGATGCCGAGCGTATCGGTTTCTCTGGCTGCGTAAATATCGGCGAGAACCACATGGTCTGCCAGGGAAAGAGCGGCAGCGAAATCATCGAGCAGCGCTTTCGTTCTGGTGTAGGTATGCGGCTGGAAGACGCACCACAGTGTTCTGTGCGCACAGTTTTCAGCGGCTTCCATCGTTGCACGGATTTCGGTTGGATGATGCGCATAATCGTCGATCACCTTTGCTCCGTGGTATGTACCCTTATACTGGAAACGGCGGTCGGTTCCGGTGAAGTTGATCAGACCTTTCTGGATCGTTGCATCGTCCATACCCAGTTTTTCACCCAGAGCGATCACGGAAAGGGCGTTGGACACGTTGTGGATACCGGGTACCTTCAGGGAGAAGGTTCCTGTGGTTTCACCGTGATGCAGACAGGTAAAGGTCGGGTGACCGAAGGTATCGTATGTAATATCGGTTGCTGTATAATCAGCTTCATGTTCCAGTCCGTAAGTGATGACTTCGCATGGCAGATCCCTGATGATATCCTCATAATGAGGAGTATCACTGTTGATGATCAGGGTACCGTCAGCCGGAAGTTTTTCTGCAAACAGCCGGAAGGAATGGCGGATATCGTCAATATCCTTAAAGAAATCCAGATGGTCTGCATCCATATTCAGGATAATACTGATCTTCGGGAAAAAGCTCAGAAAGCTGTTTGTGTATTCGCAGGCTTCTGTGACAAAAGTCTCAGAATTGCCTACGCGGATGTTTCCGCCGATAGCAGGAAGAATACCTCCCACACTGATGGTCGGGTCACAGTCTCCTGCAAGAAGAATGTGAGATACCATAGATGTCGTGGTTGTTTTTCCATGAGTTCCGGAAATGGCAACAGGAGTATCATAATTCCTCATGATCTGTCCGAGAAGCTCTGCACGTGTGAGCATTGGAAGTCCTTTTTCCTTTGCACAGGCAAATTCCGGGTTGTCAGGATGGATAGCTGCGGTATATACCACAACATCTACGTCATCGGTAATGTTTGTGGCACGCTGTCCGTAATAGATGGTGGCTCCCTTTTTCTCCAGTGCCTGCGTAAGAGGACTGGATTTGGAATCGGAACCGGAAATGACAAAATCCTCGCCGAGAAGAATCTCGGCCAGTCCGCTCATGCTGATGCCGCCGATACCGATAAAATGTATATGAAGTGGTTTGTGAAAATCTATCTGATACATAGTATGTTCTCCTTGATTAATTATTTACAAATCTTTATAAATCCGGTAACTGTAACATATTCGCATAGTTACTGGAACTGTTTTATCTGTCTGTTTATTATACTCCCTGTGCCTTAAAATGAAAAGGACTTCTTTTGGTTGATAAAAAATTACAAAAAACGACATTGGATATATGAAAAATGCCTAATAATATATCGGTGGAAATACAGACTCAATAAAAAACGTGTGCAAAAATCATAAAAAAACAAAAAAAAGAGAAACAAAAATTGTAAATAATGTTCACTAACAGATAAAAGTGTGTTATAATTAAATAATCATAACCTGTAACTGTTCAGTGCCTCGCGAAACAGCAGACTGACGAATAGTTACCATAACTACAACAAGAGGTGATTGCATGATTAAGAAAGAAATGATAGCTATGCTTCTGGCCGGCGGTCAGGGCAGCAGACTGGGTGTACTGACAGAAAAAGTAGCGAAACCTGCAGTTGCTTTTGGCGGGAAATATCGTATCATAGATTTTCCTTTAAGTAACTGTATTAATTCAGGCATCGATACAGTAGGTGTATTGACACAGTATCAGCCATTGCGACTTAATACACATATCGGAATTGGTATTCCATGGGATCTTGACAGAAACGAAGGTGGTGTAACAGTACTGCCGCCTTACGAGAAGAGTACCAGCAGTGAGTGGTACACAGGAACAGCCAATGCAATCTTCCAGAATATGGATTACATGGAACAGTATAATCCGGATTATGTCCTGATCTTATCCGGTGACCATATCTATAAGATGGATTATGAAGTAATGCTTGATTTCCATAAAGCGAATAAAGCGGATGTGACGATTGCCTGTATGCCGGTACCTATTGAGGAAGCAAGCCGTTTTGGTATCATGGTAACAGATGACATAGGACGCATTACGGAGTTTGAGGAGAAACCGGAGCATCCAAGCAGCAATCTGGCGTCCATGGGAATTTATATTTTCAGCTGGCCTGCTTTAAAGGAAGCACTGATGTCTCTGAAGGATCAGAACAGCTGTGATTTTGGCAAACATGTTCTTCCATACTGCAAGGAGAAAGGTGAAAGACTTTTCGCCTACGAATACAATGGATACTGGAAGGATGTAGGAACACTGGGTTCTTATTGGGAGGCCAATATGGAACTGATCGATATTATTCCGGAATTTAATCTCTATGAAGAATTCTGGAAGATTTACACAAAGGGAGATATTATCCCGCCTCAGTATATTTCGGCAGATGCGGTTACAGACAGATGTCTGATCGGTGAGGGTGCAGAAATTTACGGGGAAATACATAATTCTGTGATCGGACCAAATGTTGTGATCGGAAAAGGCAGCGTGATCCGTGATTCCATTATCATGCGCAATTCTACCATTGGTGAGGGCGTACAGATGGATAAGGCTATTATTGCCGAGGATGTTACTATTGGAAATAATGTTGTACTGGGATGTGGTGAGGAAGCACCGAATGTGCTGAAACCTGCAGTTTATGCATTTGGAATTGCTACGGTTGGTGAACGCAGCGTGATCCCGGATAATGTAAGGATCGGAAAGAATACAGCAATCTCAGGTATAACTGTTCCTGAGGATTATCCTGATGGTGAGCTGGCCGGCGGACAGGTAATTACAGCAAAGGACGGTGACGAATAATGAGAGCGATAGGTATTATTTTGGCTGGCGGTAATAATAACCGCATGAGAGAATTATCAAATAAGAGGGCAATCGCAGCAATGCCGATTGCCGGAAGCTACAGAAGTATCGACTTCGCACTGAGCAACATGGCGAGTTCTCATATTCAGAGAGTTGCTGTTCTGACACAGTACAATGCCCGTTCTCTGAATGAACATTTAAGCTCTTCCAAATGGTGGGATTTCGGAAGAAAACAGGGTGGTCTCTTTGTATTTACACCTACGATCACAAAAGAGAACAGTCTGTGGTATCAGGGAACAGCAGATGCTATTTATCAGAATCTGGAATTCCTTAAAAGCAGTCATGAACCATATGTAGTGATCGCATCCGGCGACTGCGTTTATAAGATGGATTACAACAAGGTTCTTGAATATCATATTGCGAAACGTGCAGATGTTACGGTAGTATGCACTACCTGCGATAATCCCAGTGAGATTGAGAGATTTGGTGTTCTCCGTATGAATGAGGACTGCAGGATTGAGGAATTTGAAGAGAAGCCAATGGTTTCTTCTTATAATACAATTTCAACAGGTATCTATGTTATCCGAAGAAGACAGCTGATCGAGCTGATCGAGAGAGCTGCGCTGGAAGGCAGACATGATTTTGTAAAGGATATTCTGATCCGCTACAAGAATCTTAAGAGAATCTATGGATATAAGATTGACACATACTGGAGCAATATCTCCACAGCAGAAGCATATTATAAGACAAATATGGATTTCCTGAAACCGGAGATCAGAAACTATTTCTTCAAACAGGAACCGACAATTAAGACAAAGATTGATGATCTGCCTCCTGCAAAATACAATCCGGGAGCACAGGTGAAGAACAGCCTGGTTGCCAGTGGATGTATTATCAATGGTACGGTGGAGAATTCCGTTCTTTTTAAAGACGTATTTGTAGGAAATAACTGCGTGATCAAGAACTCTGTGATTTTAAACAATGTATATCTGGGAGATAATACTCATATTGAGAACTGCATTGTTGAAAGCCGGGATACTATTCGTGCAAATTCGTATTACTGCGGCGACGGTGAAGTGAAGATCGTCGTGGAGAAAAATGACAGATATATACTGTAAATAAAACAGCCGGATAGATTCGGTAAATCGAAAGGAGTAAATTTGTATCATGAATATTACTGACGTGCGTGTGAGGAAGGTAGCAAAAGAAGGAAAGATGAAAGCGGTTGTTTCCATAACGATCGATGATGAATTTGTAGTACATGATATCAAGGTGATTGAAGGAGAAAAAGGGTTATTTATCGCTATGCCAAGCCGTAAGGCAACAGACGGAGAATATCGTGATATTGCACATCCGATCAATTCTGCAACACGTGACAGGATCCAGACGATCATTCTGGACAAGTTCCAGGAAGTTATGGATGCGGAACCGGAAGAAGCTGCAGAAGCGGAATAACCGGTGAATAAAGCACTGTAAACAAATAAGAAGATGCACAGGCACTGTCTCTGAAAAAGGGGCAGTGCCTGTTTTTTGCTGAGCATTAGTGAAGATAAAATGTTACATAATTATTACATAAATTAATAAAAAGTGTTGATTTTTTTACGAAATATGATATACTGGGTTTCAGATTAACGAGAAAGGTGATTAATTTATGAAGAAAAAAGTTTTTTCATTACTGTTGGCCGGAATGCTTACTTTTTCCATGGGAACAACTGCATATGCAACAGAAGATGCGATTGCTGATATGCAGGCTCAGAAACAGCAGGCAGAAGCCGGACTTGCCCAGACACAGGCGAATATTGACAGCCTTCAGAGCAAGAAGCAGGAGCTGGAGAACTATCTGTCTGATTTGAATACACAGTATGAAGACCTGACTAATGCAATTTCTGAACTCAGCATACAGGCCGGAGAGAAAGAGAATGAGCTGAAACAGCTTCACACAGAATTAAAGAAAGCCAAGAAGGCATTAAATAAACAATATGATGATATGAAGCTCCGCATCCAGTATATGTATGAGAATGGCGGTACATCTGCATTAGAGACTTTGCTGTCATCTAAGGATCTTTCTGAGTTCCTCAACAATGCAGAGAGTGTTGCGAAGATTTCCCAGTATGACAGGACTATGCTGGAGAAATGCGAGAACCTTCAGAACACTATCAAAGATCAGGAAACAACTGCTGAGGAAGAGAAGGCTGCTATTGATCAGCTTCTTGAAGAGAGAGCGGCCAAACAGCAGGAGGTTCAGAATCTTGCAGCAAGCACAAGTGATAACATATCTTCCTATGTAAGCCAGATCAGCGCAAGCCAGGAAGAAGCAGCAGCACTGACTGCAGAAATCAACAATGCAGATAACAGCATTGCTCAGCTTGTACAGCAGGCAGAAGAGGAAAAAGCAGCCAGAGAGGCAGCGCAGGCACAGGCCGAAGCAGAGGCGGCAGCGGCACAGGAACAGGATGCAGAAGAGAGTTCTGATGATTATGAAGAAGATACAGATTCCTATGAGGAAGACTCTTCGGACAGTCAGGATTCTTCGGAGACTGAAGAATCTGAGGATACTTCTGAAGATTCAGGGGATTCTGATGATGAAGATACATACGAAGAGAACGATGCAGATTTCTATGAGGGAGACTCTGACAGCAATGAATCAGAAGATACATCTGACAGCCAGGCATCCTCAGACAGTTCTTCCGGTCAGGGAAAATACCTTGGCAACTTTACACTGACTGCATATTGCAACTGTGCACAGTGCTGCGGTACAGCAGGTAACCTGACAGCCAGCGGAACAGTTCCGACAGCAGGACGTACTGTAGCTATGGCGGGAGTACCCTTTGGAACACAGCTTCTGATCAACGGAAATGTATACACAGTAGAGGATCTGGGAACACCTTATGGACATGTTGATATTTATTGTGACAGCCATTCAGAAGCATTAAGCTTCGGACTTCAGTCTGCTGAGGTTTATCAGTTGAACTGATAACAAAACAATAATGTGATTAAGAACTCTGGTAAAACAGGGTTCTTTTTTTCGGATTTTTGTCCGGATTGCTATAACATAGGTGGTTTAACTTGAGGATTCAGATGCCTGATGATAAAATGATATATCAGATTTATATACGGTAAAATATAATTGGAATGGAGATAAACAATGAGAATCTGTGGCTTTAATAAAACGACATTGCTGGACTATCCGGGAAAGGTAGCCAGTACTATATTTCTGGGTGGATGCAATTTCCGCTGTCCGTTCTGTCAGAATGGTATATTGGTTGTGGCTCCCGGAGAACAGCCGAATTACAGTCAGGAGGAACTTTTGACTTTTTTGAAAAAAAGAAAGGGGATTCTGGACGGGGTCTGCATTTCAGGAGGGGAACCTACACTGTCAGATGGTCTGGAGGAATTTCTGGGAAAAATCAAAGAGCTGGGCTATGCTGTTAAACTGGACACCAATGGCTCGCGTCCGAAGATTGTAAAACATCTGGCAGAAGCCGGACTGATCGATAAAGTAGCTATGGATATCAAAGCCTGTCCGGATAACTATGGAAATCTGACCGGAATAGAAAAGCCTGATATGGACAGTATTTTTGAGACAGCAGATTTTCTGCTGCATGGGAATCTGGACTATGAATTCAGAACAACAGTAGTACGGGAACTGCATACGCAAAAGGATTTTGAAGAAATCGCCGGGTGGCTGGCAGGAGCGAAAGAATATTATCTGCAGGCTTATAAGGACTCAGATGGAGTCCTCAGGCCTGGATATGGAAGCTATACTTTTGAAGAACTTCAGAATTTTCAGAAGATTCTTCAAAAGACGATTTTATCTGTGGGAATCCGGGGCATCGATTAAACGATACCAGTAACCGCCGCGCATTTTTGGAATCTCTATATAGCTGCTTTCTTTGAAGTAAGGAAAGCCAAACATATTTGCCATAAAGCGTTCCTGCTGATTATAAACGCCGGGAACGCCGAGGATATACTGTCCGTTATTTCTTTGTCCTAAAAGCAAATATCCGAAATTATAATGCCCATACTGGAGAAAACGGTTATTGCGCAGTGCACAGTAATACCGCGGAAAATGCTTCAGGTCATCAAGGTGTATCTTCCATGCAGAAATCAGTTCGCCATCGGAGAAGGGGGAAAATTCGGCAGAGGTTTTTCTGTTTTCTGCATTTCTTTCCGGGACAGGATTGCCGGCATTTTCAGAACTATTGGAATCTTCAACAGTATTATCTGAGATATAGGATGACTCTGTTCCTGGCTTGTTATCAGATGTTCCCTGAGCCGGAATGTTGGCAGACGGTTCAATTGATAAAGAATCGTCAGGAACTTTTGTAAGCGAGGTATCTTCGGGTTTTTCTGAAATATCTTCAAGTTCTTCGGGCATTTCCTGTAATACCATATCTGCCGGAACTTCGGGTTTCTGTGAAGTGATTTTCGCAGATTCAGGAATATCTGCGTCAGGCATAGTTTTTATTTCATGGAAATTCTCCGGACGTATAGGCTGATCGTCCCATTCAGTACCAAAGAATCCGCCAGTATCTGAAGTAATGATCATTCCGCCCAACTTACCCATTGCAACGCCGGAGTCATTCATATCTGTTGCATCTGTTATGATCAGGCATTCTACAGTTTCTTTTTCTGTCTCGCAGGTATCCAGAAGAATTCCGTTGATCAGGCCATCCTTTCGTGTAAATCCATAAATATTGCATTTTACATTTTCAGGCAGCCCCGGACAATGCAGATGAATCTCAACAGAACATTGCTGATCTTTTACTTCAACTTTAATAAATCCGCAATTGCTGCCTTTCTTTCCGCTTTCATAGTCATATACATATGCGATAAAACGCCGATATCCAGCCAAAATCCTTCCTCCGTAAAACCAGATTCAATAATGTATATGACCATCAGAAGAAAATATTCGAAAAAATTAAAAAAATTTGAAAAAATCTATTGACAAACTGCGATTTTATTAATATAATAGCACTTGCATTGACGAAGCGTGGCTCAGTTTGGTAGAGCGCTGCGTTCGGGACGCAGAGGTCGTGGGTTCGAATCCCGTCGCTTCGACTACGCATAGGAAGTCTGAAACCAATTGGTTTTCAGGCTTTCTTTTTGCTATTCTGGTAGTGATGCAACAGCAGAAAGGAAAAGAAAAGTTGACAGATCAGGAACGTTTTATGAAAGAAGCTATCCGTCAGGCGAAGAAGGCAGAAGCTCTGGAAGAAGTGCCAATCGGCTGTGTGATCGTGCATGAGGGTAAGATCATCGCACGTGGATATAACAGAAGAAACACAGATAAAAATACACTCTCCCATGCAGAACTGAATGCAATCCGCAAAGCCAGTAAAAAACTTGGAGACTGGCGGCTGGAGGGATGCACTATGTATGTGACGCTGGAACCATGCCAGATGTGCTCCGGGGCACTTGTCCAGTCCAGAATAGATGAAGTAGTGATCGGCTGTATGAATGCCAAAGCGGGCTGCGCAGGTTCTGTGATGAATCTTTTGCAGGTGGATGGATTTAATCATCAGGTAAAGATTATACAGGGAGTTCTGGAAGAGGAATGTTCTTCTATGTTGTCTGAGTTTTTCAGAAAGCTTCGTGAGAAAAAGAAGCAGGAAAAGGCAGCCCTTAAAGCTGCACAGGAAAATCCGGAGGGAGAACCGGAACAATAAAAGTAAAAGACAGACAAAAACAGGAAGAATCTTAAAGGCAATAGGAGTAATAAAAGTAATAGAAGTAACAGGATTAATGTTACAGGCAGAAATAAAAAGAGGCGAATAAAAAGAATGAAAAAAGATACAACAAACGACATGACCGTCGGCAGTCCGGTGAGTCTGATAATAAAATTTATGATCCCAATGTGCCTGGGAAATCTTTTTCAGCAGTTTTATAATATTGCAGATTCCATTGTTGCCGGAAAATTTATCGGAGTAAATGCCCTTGCAGCTATCGGAAGCACCGGTTCACTGATGTTTTTTGTGACCGGCTGGCTGAATGGACTCAGCAGTGGATTTGCGATTATCGTAGCCCAGATGTTCGGAGCGAAAAAGTTTGACAGGATGCGCCATTATGTTGCCATGTCCATTTACCTTATGGCTGCATTTTCCATTGTCATGACCATAGGATTCAGTCTTGCGAACAAACCAATCCTGCATCTGATGAATTCGCCGGAAGAGGTATTTGGTGATGTAACTGCATATATGGGAATTATTTATGCAGGTCTTATTATCACAGGTGCATATAATGCACTTGCGGCTTTCCTGCGTGCGCTGGGTGACTCCAAGTCGCCATTGTATTTCCTGATCATTTCGGCTGTGATCAATGTTATTCTGGATGTAGTTTTTATTGTAGCCTTTGGAATGGGTGTAGAAGGATGCGGATATGCCACAGTGATCGCACAGGGAATTTCGGCAGTGTGCTGCCTGATTTATATTGTAAAAAGATTTCCGATCCTTCATCTGGAACGGAAGGATTTTGAGATATGCTGGGACAGTTTTGGCAGACTTCTGAAGCTTGGAATTCCTATGGGACTGCAGTTTTCGATTACAGCAATCGGAACCATTATTGTACAGAGCGCGGTCAATATTTACGGACCTGTACATATGGCCGGATTCTCTGCTGCCGGTAAGATCCAGAATATTTTTGCCACAGTATTTACAGCCTTCGGTGCAACTATAGCAACCTATGTAGGTCAGAACAGGGGCGCAGGAAAAATGGATCGTGTGAAACAGGGAGTCCGTTACACGCAGATGATGGTCCTGGGATGGAGCGTTTTTGTTATGTTCCTGATGTTTTTCTTCGGAAAATATCTGACATATCTTTTCGTAGATCCATCGGAACAGGACGTAGTAAATGTGTCTGTTACTTATTTCCGGACAGTATTCTGGGCATATCCGTTTCTCGGAAGTATTTTCCTCTATCGAAATACTCTGCAGGGAATGGGATATGGACTTGTACCAATGCTTGGCGGGGTATTTGAACTGGTGGCGAGAACCGGAATTGTCGTATTGATTGCGGGACATACTTCCTTTGCCGGTGTCTGTATGGCTGACCCGACCGCATGGATCGCCGCACTGATCCCACTGATTCCTTATTATTTTCATGTAATGAAGAAATATAAGAACAAAAGTCAGGTACAGGCAGTAGAGGATTAATTATTCTTTATCTGATGGAAATTGTATAAGGCTCTTTCCTGCTTCTGTTAATATATGGACTTTTGTAAACCACAAAAATAAGAAAAGCATTCAGAAAATTATCAACAGATAAAATTCTGAATGCTTTTTTATATGATGACCTGCATCATGAATATTCTTTTTTGCGCGCCGCACTTCGGAATGGTCCCACAGACGTTACCTCTACAGTTAACTCAGCCCAGGCACCCTTACGGCACACAAGAGCTTCTGCTTAGTGCTGCTACATTCCTGTCCTGACACGGTTCACAGATTCCTGTTGCGTAAGACCCAAACGTCAACGCCACTTATGAAGGGCTGCTCCGCAAAGAGATAACCCTCAGTTTGATATCACCCCAGCTATAGCGGATTGCTGGTTCAGGGTACCGCTGCCACCCCGGCTGCTCGGAGATTTAAGTATAGCTTATAATAACCTTCATTGTCAAGAGTTCACAGGGAATCTGTCACCGTTTCCTGTTTTTTCCTCTTTTTCTTTTCTCTTAACTCCCGGAAAAAATCAGACAACATCGTCGAGCACTCTTCCTCCAAAACGCCTTTTTCAATCTCCACCTGATGGTTAAATGCAGCCATCTGTAAAAGATTCAGCACCGAACCTGCGCATCCTGCCTTCGGATTCATCGTGGCAATGACCACTTTTTTCATGCGGCTCTGCACGATCGCTCCGGCGCACATCTGGCATGGCTCCAATGTCACATACATCGTACATCCTTCCAGCCGCCAGTCGCCCAGTTTTTTGCTTGCTTTACGGATCGCATTCAGTTCCGCATGTGACAATGTATTTTTATCTGTATTTCTTCTGTTGTATCCTCTCGCAATGATTTTTCCGTCCGATACGATCACGCAGCCAATCGGCACTTCTTCCAGTGCCCGCGCTTTTTTTGCCTGTCGGATGGCTTCTTTCATAAAACGCTCCTGTTCTGTCAAAAGATTCTCCTCCTGATCGTTGTTGCTCTTTTCAAATCAGTATAGTAAAAGTCGGTTGCAAAATCAATGAGGAAAATTTAAAATAGAGTTCATACGTCCGGCACTGCAAACTGTCGGATTACTCAACTTTCTAAAGACAGGAATGATAATTATGCCAGCAATTCATGGATTAAACAAAACAACTTTACTGGATTATCCAGGAAGGATAGCCGCTACGATCTTTCTGGGAAGCTGCAACTTCCGCTGTCCGTTCTGTCAGAACAGTTCTCTTGTACTGCATCCGGCAGATGAACCAGTGATCCCGGAAGAAGAAATACTCTCTTTCCTGAAAAAACGCCGCGGAATTCTGGACGGTGTCTGTATTTCCGGCGGAGAACCTACCCTTGCTTCTGATTTGGAAGATTTTATCTGCAAAATACATGCCCTCGGGTATCCTGTCAAACTGGATACCAACGGAACTCGTCCTGACGTCTTGAAGCATCTGGCCGAAAGAGGACTGATTCAAAAGGCAGCCGTGGATATCAAGGCCTGTCCTGATAATTATCCTTCTCTCACAGGCATGATGCATCCGGATCTGACCGCCATTCAGGAAACAGTTTCTTTTCTGCTCCACGGAAATCTCGATTATGAATTTCGGACTACAGTTGTAAAGGAACTACATAATGAAAATGATTTTATACAGAT
>ERZ827186.2040-NODE-2040-length-14604-cov-3.176232_pt1 | contig 14604 bp, 24 predicted proteins | sample MGYA00519918_ERZ827186 | MGnify/ENA primary metagenome ERZ827186 (study PRJEB31778, sample SAMEA3449275) | human gut metagenome | biome: human gut; feature: human-associated habitat; material: faeces | place: United Kingdom | collected 2010/2012 ... | reverse complement strand
TGGCTTGATCTCTGTCTTTGCATGCTTCTCCTTCCAATGGTCCAACCAACCAGGATAATACTCAGAATTCTGAAGAGGACCTGTAGGTTCATACTTACGCATCACTGCAAATGGATCATGAGCATTCCCAGGACCAAAGTCAACAGTCGTATAAGCCTTTCCTTCCAAACGACCACAAGTAACCATTCCATCTGAAGGACCATCTGTTGTAAAGGTCACATAACCTGTTGCAGGACCGAAGTGCTTGATAGTACTTTCATACAATGCATTCAGATACTCCTTATCACATGCAGGATAACTACCATACTCATTCTCAATTTGAGTCATAATGATACTACCTCCATTCGTAATCAGATGAGGCTGAAGAATGGGAAGAAGAACATCAAACCAATTCAGAGCAGGCTCCAGATACTTCGGATCTTTTGTACGAAGCTGAATTCCATCTTCCTTCAACAACCAGTAAGGAAGTCCTCCAAACTCCCACTCAGCACAAATATAAGGTCCGGGACGAACAATTGCCAACAAGTGGTATTTCTCTGCAAGACTGAAGAAACGGTCAATATCATTTGCTCCCTCAAAATTATACGATCCTCGCTCTGGTTCATGCATATTCCAAGCGATATACGTTTCTACTGTGTTGATTCCAGCATTCGCCAATTTCTTGAAGGTATCTTCCCATCTAGCTGGATGGACACGGAAATAATGGAAAGCAGCCGAAATCAGTTGGATTGGCTCTCCATTCAAAAGATAGGTGTTTTGGCCCACCGTGAAGTTTCCAGCAAAAGATACGGATAGAAGCACAGAAAATACAAACAGTTTTGCAAACATTGTATCTGTTTATGAAGATACTTTGGATTTACGAAATAACCGTTCTCTAACCCCCACTTGAATTGTGTTTCTGTTGATACTACTTCCTATTGCTTTGTAAAACAACACTTCTATTGTTTACACAAACACGATATAAAACATCATGGTATTTCTCCTCTAACTGATGGAGTGTTTCTTCAGCCATATTGAGGCTACCAACAGTCATAGCTTGTGCATGAGTCTGTGCTCGAATCCTTAGAGCAGTTTCAGCCTCATCATTATGGGTACCAGTCTTTTGAAACATATCGAGGAGACGAGTGGCACGATTCTGAATATCAATTCTCTTGTTTTCAAAGCGAATGTTCTCGTCCAGTACCAACTGCAAATCTCGGTATTTCTGTTTCAATATCTCAAAGTCCGCATTACACCATCGATCCATCAGTTCTGCAGTTTGAATCAACGTGTCATTGATATAGGCTCTAATTCGTACAATACAATCCGAACAATAAGTGAACTTGAGTACAATCGGATTCTGATTCATTGGTCCTGGATGAGGAATATTGACTAGGAAACGACCCATTGTAGTGAGATCTGGATTTGTCTCCCAGTCACCTTGATACACTCTGACTGTGAAGAACGTAGCATTATCAGCAGTGTAGAATACTGGAGATGAAACTTCAACATCGACTTGTTGACCTTCAGGGAGAATAGTGAGAATGTCTCCATCAACCCACACACCCACTTTCTGGGGCAGAATATCCACAATACGGATCGCATCAGGATCAAAAGCATACAGATTACGAGCTATACATCACTTCACTCTCACAAACACAACCTCGAATAAACGCTCCTTCACCTACTGCCTTGCCAGGAGTAATATCAGAGAGAATTCGACCTGGGTATTCCTGATTCAACATTTCACGAATACAAGGAATCTCAGAACTTCCACCAACTAGTAGAATACCATCATAGTCCTTTCCTGGATGTTTTTCTTGCCATCGAACAATACAACGACGCAGAATATCAAAAGTCTTTGATATGATAGTAGGTCTGATAAGACCTTCAAATTCTTCACGAGTAATAATACTTGTGTCATCGTAATCAGCATTTGCCACATTAAAATCTAAACAAGATTGAGCATGTCCAGATAAGGCAACTTTCACCTCTTCACAATGTGCTTTGATTTTGGCAAGTCGATTTTTGGTGTTTGTGTTTGGATGAACCATTTCTAACTCTTTCAGATAGTGGTCCATCAAACAGTTGTCAATATCTGCTCCACCCAAATGACTATCACCGTCTGTTTCGAGGATTCTGAATTCATTATTCGCATACTCAATAATAGACACATCAAAGGTTCCACCACCAAAATCATACACAACAAAAGTCTGGTTTTCTACAACATTCTTATTTCCATTTACATAGGTTAATGCAGCAGCAGATGGTTCTGGAAACAACTGGACTTTATCAAAACCAGCAAGAGTGGCAGCAGCAAGAGTGGCCTTCCTCTGAGCATCTGTAAAACGAGCAGGAATCGTGATAATAGCACATACAGGAAGATTCTTTTCATTGTAACGCTGGGAATTGTTCTTGATGTACTTCAACAAGTCTCCTGTTAATACCTCAGGACGGTCTCGTCGAGTCTGATTTCCATTTGAAGTTCGAATCTCATATTCCACTTCTGCCATTCCATCATTTCCACGAACCACATTGAAAGGCCATTTATTCAAATCGGATTGGAACAAATCATCTTCATACTTCTTTCCGATCAATCGCTTCAATTCATACAGTTTGGTCACACGTCGTCCAGTTGCTTTCTTTGCACTGTTCCCAAAAAGTGGTGTTCCATTTGAATACGCAATATAGGAATCAATAACAAGATGTCCACTTTGATCTGGAATATCCTTTCTCTCTCCACCTGGTTCCATTCCATAGGCATAGCAAGTGGATGTTCCAAGATCAATTCCGATAATAAAGGAACTCATCGATTAACTGAGTTCCTCTTAGTATTGTTTCATATTTGGAACCATCATTTCTCAATTGTTTCAAACAAACAGTAGAGTTATGGACTTTGCTTACTTGGCACGGACAGTGCTGTTAATGATACCGACAGCAACAGTCTGTCTCATATCACGAACAGCGAAACGACCAAGAGGAGGATACTGTGAGAATGTCTCAACACAGAGAGGCTTGGTAGGAACAAGTTGAGCCATCATAGACTTTCCATTCTTGACAATATCAGGATTCTCACGAAGGACCTTTCCAGTACGCTTATCAATCTCAGTCATGATCTTCTCGAACTTGCAAGCAATATGAGCAGTGTGACAATCCAAGACAGGAGTGTATCCAGGACGAATACCAGAAGGATGGTTCATGACAATGACCTGAGCCTCAAATGATTCTGTCTTAGCAGGAGGATCGTTCTTGGCATCTCCACAGACATTACCACGATGAATATCCTTGACAGCGACGTTTTTGATGTTGAAACCAACATTATCTCCAGGTACAGCCTGAGGAATGGACTCATGATGCATCTCCACAGACTTCACTTCGGAGCTCACACCCACAGGAGCAAAGACCACAGTCATACCAGGCTTCAGAACTCCAGTTTCGACACGACCCACAGGGACTGTACCAATTCCACCAATCTTGTACACATCCTGAAGAGGCAGACGAAGTGGCTTATCCACAGGTCTCTTAGGAGGATGAATTGCATCCAGAGCCTCAATCAGAGTAGGTCCCTTGTACCAAGGCATATTCGCAGAACGCTCCAACATATTATCTCCGTTGAAACCAGAAATAGGAATGAAAGGAATACGCTCCTCCACCTTCTGATAACCAACCTTACCCAAGAACGAAGTCATCTCTGTCTTGATCTCCTTGTAACGACTCTCACTGTAGTTCACAGACTTATCATCCATCTTGTTCACACACACGATCATCTGCTTCACTCCCAGAGTGTTTGCCAACAGAGCATGCTCACGAGTCTGACCATTCTTAGAATAACCAGCTTCGAACTCTCCAGTACCAGCAGCAATAATCAGAATAGCAACATCAGCCTGAGATGTTCCTGTAATCATATTCTTGATGAAATCACGATGACCAGGAGCATCAATAATCGTAAAGAAGTACTTCTCAGTCTGGAACTTCCACAGAGAAATATCAATAGTAATACCACGCTCACGCTCAGCCTTCATCTTATCCAACACCCAAGCGTATTTGAAAGAACCCTTACCAATATCGTTAGCTTCCTTCTCAAAACGCTCAATTGTACGCTTATCAATACCTCCACAAGCATAAATCAAATGACCAGTAGTTGTAGACTTTCCTGAATCGACGTGACCAATCACAACAAGGTTAATATGAGGCTTCTCCTTACCCATCTAATCATCATTACATCTACATTCATTACATACTTTATTACTCCTTTAGCAAAGTTATTCTGATTCTATACACACTTTCATGGTTATTCCAACAAGTGCTGTCACCGGAATAAATCACACATTCACATACTCTTTTCTCTATCCATTCTTATTTACAATCATTGAATTCAATTGATCGATTTCAACAACTAGACCAGTTATGATCCTTTTGATCATGCAATAGAATAGAAAAGAGGTACTATGAATCGATAGGATGTCAGGGGATCCCATTATTCTCAGTTCATCTCAGTAATATCCTCAGAAGCTGTTCATTCACCGATGGATCCTATTGTAATCTGAAAGTCGATAATCTTCTGATTCCCAAAACACTCCCAATTCTATCACCAAAATACCTTCTTCTTTTGTCATTGGATGGATTGTGTCAATTCTACAGGATTTGTTGAATCTATTGTTTGGACTTGGAAACATGAGTGACCAGACTGAAGATTTCACACTTGTGTTGGATCCTGTTGTTGATGAAGCCCTTCAGAGTGTATCCACTGTTATTCTATCTTCAGAACCATAGATCTATCAGTCTACAGATCCACTAGATGCTCCGGATTTTGATCCTGTTGTCTTTATCAATGAACAAGTAGGTTTCATGCTAGCATTAGATTGTAACAGTTGTAGTTTCCAGATGAAGAAGCTATGACTCGTTTGAATAGTTACTCTGAGGAATTGGCAGAACAAATCCAAGGTCTGGAAGATCAGATTCTTCAGACAGTATTAGATTTATGAGTTTGAATGAAGTTTAGGTACGAGAACAATCACAAGTCGGTCGGTCAGCAGAAGCAGATATTAATGAAGCTAAACAGACGATTAGCGATCTATTTGGTCGAATTGTTGAAATCAAAGAGAAGGCAGTTCATTCGGAGGAATTGGTTCAAGTCATCTGCAAGTGAGAGATTGATGTGGAAATGATAGAAAGGAATATTTCGAAACTGGATACGGCAAAACGAAATCTGACAGAGAGTCTGAATGCCTTAGCACGTCTTCAAATGTGTTTTCTTGTTATCTGTTGTTATCAATTAGGTTCATTTCATCTCTGGATGCAGCAGAAGCCTTGAAAGACACACGTCAGTACATCAAGGCAGCTCGGAGTATGGGAGCAGTAATGCAGTTAAGCAGATATTTCGACAAATACAAGGATATTGAGACAGTTTGGATGGATTTGTTTCTTGATTGTAGATTGGTGTTCTCATGCAACGTGTTCAGATCCTTCGAGATGCTTTCTGCACTTCAATCTTTGGTGACTTTGAGCAGGTGGAGGATTTGGTCTATACATTCGATGGAAGCTCTTCGTCGCCCATCACAGAGGATATGTTGGACACACTGGAGAATGAGGAGAATGGTTTCGATGATCAGTTGGTAACACGCAGTCGTCTTCAAGCGGCATGTTTCGTAAGAGTGATATGAGAGAGTGAGAGAGAGGTGATTGAGGCTATGGGTGTGGAGACGCGTAATCGACTGATCACAGCCTTCTGCATCAATCAACTAAAGAATTACGAACAGCTCTTCCGTCCTGAGTCAGCAGGAGAGAGTTTGGAGCAGATGGAGCGTCGTTTCCATTGGTTCTGGAAGACACTTGCTGAGTAGATGTGATAAGAAGAGATGAATCATAGTTATGAGGCGAAGTATCAATGTCTCTTCCCCTACAATTGGCATGTTGATGCTCATCTCCTCCAGCTCTTCTGTGATCGAACCAAGGAACATGTTCAGACAGTATTATCTCGATATGAAACACCTGAGATGGTGGATGTGCCTGTATTGGTATCTGCGTTACGTACTACTATGCAATTTGAACGAGTGAGAGAGAGAAAAGGGAGTGATATTGTAGGAGTTGGTATTGAAGATGGATCTGGGCAAGAATAATGTACCACCTGAGAACTTCCCTTATGAACTGGATGAAGAAGGTCAGATTGTGGATAGTGAAAGTCCCGCGGGAATTCGTTTGCGATATGAACGATTGCGTAAACGAGTTATTGTGAGGGATTCGAATAATTGATAGGAAGAACGTGAAGCACTGAAGGCAGCAGAGAAAGAGCGTATTGAAGCAGAAGGAAAAGAATATGTGAATTCATTGGTATGAGAAGAAGGAGGAATGAAGTGTAGGATGAATTGCCTTCCTTCCTTGGATATATTTCTGGTATCTTTGATCCTTATCTGAGTGCTTTTGTTACAAGTGAAAAGACCAACTTCACCAAACTACTGGAACGTGTGATTAAGGGTGATGAATTGGCTCGTGGTGGTGATTTACCTGTATTACAAGGAGCAGTGAAACTGTTCCAATATCTGAAGGAGACTCTATCTCGTTGTGCTACTATGAGCACAGGTCAGACATTGGTAGCAATGAGTGTGTAGGTGATGGAAGTGATCATGAGAGATAGAGAAGTGAAGACAACCTTATTGACCTTCCAACAGGCTTTAGAGGATCGATTGCCTCGAATGAAGAATCGTGATAGTTTCGGTGATGAGTGTGTGAAGTTCAAGAAGACAACAGATCGTGACTCTGTGTGTTATTGGTAGGAATGGGATGGATCTGTGATCATCAGTATCAATACAGCTGCTTATATTGCAGAGTTGGTTCCTCAGTTGGAGTCAATGACACGGGAATTGGCTGATGCTGCAGTGAGAGAGAGTATTGATCTGCAGAGCGAGTTGGTGGATAAGTGTTACGATACTGTGAGTCTGGGTATCAAGACATTAGTGAGTGGCGAGTATGGGAAAGTGGAGAATCTGCTGTTCACAATGACATCAATCAATTGGAGTACCTTCCAGGATATTGGAGATCAGTCGAGTAGGATTGAGTGATGAGCATGAAGACTAGAATATGTGAGTGATATTTCTACAGTGTTGTGTGAAGAGTTCCCCAGTATTCGGAATCTCCTTTCTCGTATCTATTATCGGAACTTCTGTGATCGATTGGCTATGATGTTCTTACCTCGATTCCTTGATACAGTGACTCGTTGCAAGCGAGTGAACGAGATGGCAGCCCAACAACTGCTCCTTGATCTACATTCATTGAAGAATCTATTCCTGAAGTTACCAACAATAAAACAGAATGAGACGGATGAGTTCAAATATGTGATTCCTCCAACGTAGATATGAATGAGAGTTGTGATGAATAGATACTTCAAGTTTGTCACAAGGGCTGTGGAAAAGGCTGATATGATGTTGAAGCTTCTGGGTACTCCTGTGACCTATTTGGCTGCTTCATTCCACGATATGTGAGTGAGAAAGAGAGGATTAATTGATAGCATGCCTGAAGGAACAGAAGAGGATTTAGTGACAATTCTAGCAGTAAAAGGAGCAACCAAACAAGAGAAGACAGAGTGTATAGATGAGTTTAGAGAGAAAAGTGAAATCTAAGAGACGATAAAGAATGAAATCCAATAAACCATTAGATCCTTTGTTTGTTGCAAACAGTTCAAATACCATTTACCAACAGTCTGATATTAACCCATCTTACTTCAGAGGAATGAACTTCGAAGAGTGAGTAGCACCAATACCAGGACGGTTATGTTTCACAGGACTGTACGAAAGAGAGAACTCACCCAAATAGTGACCAACCATCTCAGCCTTGATTTCAACGTTGTTGAAATTGCGACCATTGTAAACACCAACAATACATCCAATCATTTCAGGAACAATGATCATATTACGAAGATGAGTCTTCACAGGTTCAGGACGCTCATTCTCAGAAGCAGCAGCCTTCTATTTATCAATTTATAATCATCAGTTTATACAGACTTCTGAAGACGCTTCAAAAGAGCCATAGGCTTTCTCTTCAAACCACGACGGAAACGACGACGAGCTCCAGCCTTTACAATCAATTATCACACAATATTTCTTACTCCAACCAACTCCATCAGATCCTTAGGAGACAAATCAAGCAACTTGTCCAAATCAACTCCACGATAAGTAAACTTCTTGAAAGTTCTCTTCTTCTTCTGCTCAGCATTCAGAGTAACAGTAGCATCCTAACAACAATGTTATACACTGCTTTTCCCAACCAAACCATCTTTTCGATTTCCTCAATAACCCAATTCATCCAAGAACGATTACCTACAGCTTCAGACATTTTGGCTTTGTGGTAAGAGATATCTGGAGTAAGAACGAAATGGTGAGCGAAACTATCGAACCCCTTGATTCATTCAACTCTCTATTTATTGTATGTATAAATCAAATGAATTGGGGCAAATTCGATTCTTTTGTTCTCAATTTCTCGATGAATAGAAATGAAATGATAGAATAGAAATAGGAATGAAAAAGTATTGAAAGAGATTGATAGAAATGGGAAGGTGTTGAAAGAAATTAGTAGAAACGGGAAAGAGTTATAACAGCTACAGAAGAGAAAGCAGAAATGAACAAATTCACACAATCATTCATATTCGACTCCCAATGATGAACACAGGCATTTGAAATCAGAATTCAGAGTAGGAAATGTCATAGAAGAAATCTATTTGAAAGGACCATTTTCCCGGTTTGAATCGAATTGGAGGAAATCGATTTTGAATTCCAAGAAGTTATCTTCCAATTCATTAAAGTAGATGGATATAGAATGACTCATGAATGTAGTTAATGTATTTGGAAGAAATCATTCTCGACGGATTCAAGAGTTATGCCAACCGAACTGTAATCTCCGGTTTTGACAGCAAATTCAATGCAATAACAGGATTGAATGGAAGTGGAAAGTCGAATATCCTAGATGCGATTTGTTTTGTTCTGGGTATAACGAATTTGAGTCAAGTGAATTCTGTATTTGTGGAATAATGATGATATAGGTTCGTGTGAAGAATCTTCAAGAATTGGTGTACAAACAGGGTCAAGCAGGAATCACAAAAGCAACAGTGACATTAGTATTTAACAACGAGAAGAGTGAAGAAAGTCCAATTGGATATGAACAATATGATCGTATCACGATAAGTCGTCAAGTAGTAATAGGTGGTCGAAACAAATATTTGATTCAAGGTCATACTGCTCAGGTGAATCAAGTTCAAAATCTATTTCACAGTGTTCAATTGAATGTGAACAATCCTCACTTCTTGATCATGCAAGGTCATATAACGAAAGTACTGAATATGAAACCAATGGAGATTCTGGGAATGGTTGAAGAAGCGTGTGGAACCCGTTTGTATGAAATGAAGAAACTCCAAGCTCAAAAGACGATGGAGAAGAAAGACAGTAAAGTGGCTGAGATTACAAAGATTCTAAACGAAGGTAGAAGTATGATTGGGATTGAACATAGACATCACTCCAACCTTAGAGAAACTACGAACTCAACGAAGTGCCTATTTGCAGTGGGCATCGAATTCAACAGAGATTGAGCGTTTGCATCGTCAACAAACGGCTTATGCTTATTATGAAGCTCGAGAAACACTTCGTCAAGGAGATATGGAGAATCGATTGATTGCTGAAGAGCTGAATCTTCATGATAATCTGGATCGATTAAATGTGTGTACTGATGTGAACTGTGATGAATAGAAAGAGCGTGATTCTATTGAAAGAGAGATTGTTTCACTCCAAGAATCGAAAATGAGTACAAGTGGGAGTGAGTTAGAAGAACTTCATGTGAGTGTGTGAAATGGATGTGATGATAGAAACGCGAATTGGCTCAATCGAAAGAACTTGTGAAAGAGAATAGTAACTATGTGAATGAGATTCAGTCTTTGGATCGCGAGAAACAGGAAGTTCGTCGAACTGAAGATCGTATTCGAGTGACTGAGCATTCTCTGGAAGAATTGGAACTTCGGATTCGCGTTGTTGTGAGATACATGAGTGATGTATAGCAGAAGCGATGTGAAGTGGATGGCCTGAAGAAGGATGCAGAAGAGGAGCGTGTTCGTTTAGAGGAACTAGAACGACAATTGGAACGTACAAAACGAGGTGATAGAAGTGAAGGTGTGACTAGTTTCGGTGAATTAGTGAGTGCTGTGAGGATGAATAAGAGGAATGATGAATAGCAACGTCGAGAACAAGTTGAATTAGCAAGTCGAGTGAAACAACTTCGACAACGGTTGAATGCAACTGAGAGTGAGTGTCGTCGTTTGGAAGAGTTGTTAGCAAAGAGTTCATGTGAAATGGAACGATGTAGTACTGAACGGAATGCTTGTGAAAATCGTGTTCAAGCAGCACGAAGTGCGATGAATGAGATTCGATTTGATTCTGTTGGTTATGATCGAGTTCAGAGTGAACTGCATAAGACAGAAGAACATTTTGATGAAGTCAATCGTGCGTATGAGAAGGCAGAAACGAGTCTGGATCCGAATCTCCAATTCTCATATCCAGATCCTGAACCTGGATTTGATCGATCTCGAGTGAAAGGAATGGTAGCTCATCTGATTGAAGTACGAAACCCTCATTATACACGAGCAGTGGAAGCAGTTGCTGGAAACAAACTATACAATGTTATTGTGGACAATGAGAAGACGGGTCAAGCCTTATTGAAACAAAAGTTACAGCGTCACGTAACGATGGTTCCACTGACTCGAATCACTCACCACACTCTTCCTCCTCAGAAAGTAATTGAAGCTCAACGTATGGATCCTTCTGGTTCATTGTGTCTGGCTCTGACACTTGTGGGATACGCTGAGAATGTCCAAGAAGCGATTGAGTTTGTGTTTGGAAGTACACTAGTGTGTGAATCTCTGGAAGTGGCTCAGAAGGTGGCTTTCAGTCCGAATATACGTGTGCGAACAGCGACAGTGGGAGGTGAAGTGGTAGAGCCAAGTGGAGTTCTGGAGGGTGGTTCACGGAAACATGAGATTGACGCATTAGCTTCCTTAGCATCATTGAAGCGTCTCCAGAAGGAACGTGATACAGTCGAAAATGAAATGAACCGTCTCCGCAGCGAATTCAACGAATTGAGTGAGAAACACCGAGCGTTCAGTATTGCCCAAAGTCGTTTGGAACTGGAACTCCACAATCTAGAGGTGTTGGAGAGTTCTAGAGGTGTGGAAGAAGCTTCTCGTCTAGAAGAAGAAGTGAAGAGGAAACGGAAAGAAATGACAGAACTAACTCAAAGTCTGGAAGAAGCAGAGGAGACACTGAAACGAGGTGCGATTCGTCTGAGTGAGTTAGAGACAAAAGAGAAGGCAATGCAGAGTACAGGAAGGGATATCGATGTGTTAAGTGGAGAAGTGGAGTCGAGTCGATGTTTGTACAAAGAGAAGACAAAGGCATTAGAGAAGGGAGAAGGTGAAATGGAGGAATTGATATTAGAGGCGGAAGAATTGCGTGGTGAAGTAAACCGACTTCGTAAGAGTGTGGAGAATCAGAATGAAACAATCTCGAAACATAGTCAAATGATTGAAAAGTTAGAGATGGGTGTTCGTGAATTGAAAGAAACATATGAAGAAGTGAAACGAGCAGCTAATGAGAAGAAAGAAGAGGTTCGTCGTCAGTCAGAAGAGATCCGTTCCTTAGAGAAACAATTAGATCAGGTGAAGAATACAATGGAAGAAACAGAATCGAAATTGAAGACGGTGAGTATTCGTAAAGCAAAACTTCAGAAGAATCGGAAAGAAGCAGAGAATCGAGTTGAGAGTCTGTTGAATACATATCCATGGTTGGGAACAGAAGAAGGTGAGTTTGGTAAGCCAGGAACGGATTATGACTTTGGAAATCTGGATATGAATCAAATAGCAAGTCGAGTGGAATCTCTGGAGGAAGAACAAGAACAACTGGGACGTCGATTGAACAAGAAAGTATTAGGAATGATGGAGAAGGCGGAAGGAGAGTATCAGGAACTGTTGAAGAAGCGACGAATCATCGAAAATGATCGATCTCAGATCGAAAAGGTGATCGAGGAACTGGATGTGAAGAAACGAGAAACATTGGTTAGTACTTATGAGAAAGTGAACCGAGACTTTGGTTCGATCTTCTCAACTCTTCTTCCAGGAGCCTCAGCTCGATTAGAACCTCCTCCTGGAGGAAGTGTGCTAGATGGATTGGAAGTACGTGTAGCCTTTGGAGGCAAAGAGAAAGAATCGTTATCAGAGTTAAGTGGAGGTCAACGAAGTCTTCTTGCCCTCTCTCTTGTTCTTTCTCTCCTTCTATTCAAACCTGCTCCTATGTATATTCTTGATGAAATTGATGCTGCTCTAGATCTGAGCCATACTCAAAACATTGGACGAATGCTCCGACAACATTTTAGTCAGAGCCAGTTCATTGTAGTAAGTCTGAAAGAAGGAATGTTTAATAATGCAAATGTCATCTTTCGGACCAAATTCATTGATGGAGTAAGTACTGTCACACGAACAGAGGGAATCAAAGATACTGATACTATCCAATATCAAAATCAACATATCACCGAAGCCAAACGCAGAAAACGGAAAGAATGAAATTACAAAATGATAGTGTTTGTTTCATGAATTCGACGGTGGTGGTGAATGACAGTGTCATTCGGAGCATCGTTCAAAATGTCACCGAGCATATGCAAGAAGATGAAAAAGACTCGTTTTTTCTTGCTTATGCGCTCATTGCCGTCATCTTGTGTCTTATCCTTTCGTTGATGCTAATATTTGGATCTTAATATCGTAGAATAGTGATTGAAAAGAGAGTTTCTTGGTTTCCTTCTGTTGCTGTGTATCTTGCTGCCGGTTACTTTTTACAGAAATTCATTGTTTTTAAATTATCTTCCAAGTATCATCGAACAATGGAGGAGGATCATTCGATGTATACGTCTCTTTTGAATCTTTGCTTTCTACCTTTACAAATGTTTCAATCAGGGTATTGTTGTGGTGACCAAGATGTGAATTTTAGGTTTTCGCTTAATGCCCCAGTGTTCCTACGGAATGTAAAGTCAATTACTGTCCTCTCTGTTTTTGTGTCATTGCTATTCATCTTTCTTTTTACATTTCTGTTTTCCAATCTTCCTTCTGTGTTTGGTTTGCGTCCATTTACATTTTGGAACACTCTGGCGTTTGCTTCTTCAATGGCTGCATCGGATTCAGCATTCATGATTCCTCTTCTTAGGTCATTTGGTTGTAGTCCTCGCATCCTTGCCATTTTAGAAGGTGAGACGATTATTTCTGAAGTTATTTCTATTTTAATGTTTCGAACGGTTATCGAACTTCAGATTACGGTTGTTGACGGTATCCATATCATCGAAGGAATCAATTACTTTCTCTCGTTTTTAGTGATGTCTTTTGGAATAGGAATAGGAATAGGATCTGTAGCTACGTTGCTGTTTCGTACACTCTATTTTGATGGAAAGGGAGTCGGTATCCTTCAAGTTGCTCTCTTCTTTTCAGTTCCTATTATGGCTTATATGCTTGCTGAGGGACTTCATGTTTCGAGTTCTATAGCCATTCGTGTGTGTGGATTTATGATGTCTTCCTATACACAATATAATTTAAATCCTGATACATATCCTTTTGAACTATCATTCTAGTTACCTTTATATACTCGTTCTTTTGTACTGAAGATGATTCGCTTTCTGGGTTTTCTTTCCGAGATGTGCTCATTCCTTGTTTTAGGCATGATTTCCTTCAACATTCATCCTTTTGATATTAACAAACGTGCCTTGCTTCTTTTTGTGATTGTTGTATATTTATGTCGGTACGCTGCGGTTACAGGTGTGATGGATACCTTTGTGAAATGGCTCGAACCTCATCGTACTCTTCTTAATCACAATCATGTTGCTGCATGCTGCGTATTTCATGTTTAGGTGTTTGTTCTTTTCCTTGTCTATCGTGGGTCTGTATCATTTACCTTAACAGCACGGGCTGAAGGTGAACTTCTTGAGAATAATCAGGTTATGCTAATGATGCGATTGTCGTTATGTATGATTTGGATCTCTGTAATGCAGCATATTGTGTTATCCTGTCCTCTTTCTAAGTTTATGGATTTCAAGCGCACGTTGTTGCAGGAACCGGAATCAACAGATGAAGGAGACAGTTTAGAACTAGAAGATTCAAGTGAAGTGCCAATTTTGCGTCGAGGAGCTTCTTCAATGAAGTTGCTTTCAGATTGGTATAGCAGGATAATGGTGAGACCTAGCAATGAAGAGATGGAAGCGAATGAAGCTGAAATGGTAAAACTAGTAGATTCATCCCAGTAATGCTGTGCGATCTTTGTTAGAGTCAAATAATGTTTCCACCGATTGGAATAAGTAAGAAAACAATTTGAAGAGAGAGTACTAAAGAACAACCCACCATGCTACCAATTGTTTCCAAAGGTAGCATTCATTTTCAAAGTTCCACCTTACAAAAAATACACCATACAGACATGATCTATAGCAAAGACGGCTCGTTTTATTCTTTGACACAAGGATTGGGCGTTTCATTCAAACATGGAAAAGCAGAAATAGCCAACTCATTTATTATTTGATTGTGAAGAATGAACTCTGTGATCCTCAATAATGGTATTAAGATGC
>ERZ827186.2034-NODE-2034-length-14636-cov-3.303477_pt1 | contig 14636 bp, 11 predicted proteins | sample MGYA00519918_ERZ827186 | MGnify/ENA primary metagenome ERZ827186 (study PRJEB31778, sample SAMEA3449275) | human gut metagenome | biome: human gut; feature: human-associated habitat; material: faeces | place: United Kingdom | collected 2010/2012 ... | reverse complement strand
GGGGGGGAGCCGATGGCGCAAAAACGCAAGTACCTTATCGCCATGCCCGACATGGCGGCGTTTTCCCACAAATACCGCGCCGCTGCCATCGACATGACGCAGACCTACCTTGCGCTGACGAACCCGAACATCGAGCGCCGCGTGCGCATGCAGAAAAGCGGAGCGGAGACGCTGTACTTCTACACCGAAAAGCATCGCATGGAAAACGGCGAAAAATGGGACACCGAGCGCCCCATCTCGCAAAAGCAGTATGAAAAATACCTCTTAGAGCGCGACACGGCGCTCTCGCCCGTGCGCAAGACCAAGTACCGCTTCGTCTTCGCCGACCGCCGCTGCGAGATCGACATGTATCCCTTCAGCGCGGAAAAGGCCGTGCTGTTCCAGTACGGGCAAAGCAGTGCCGCGCTGCCGGAGGAGATCACCGTGCTCCGCGAGGTGACGGGGGACGCGGATTACAAAAACCGCAACTTGGCAGCTTTGCAAAAGCTGTGAAAATTTTTGGGGTTTTCGCACAAGCGCGAAAAAGCACACGCGCCCAGTGTGGTCGCAAAAAAAGGGCTGTCCTTTCGGACAGCTCTTTTTCATTCCGCTGCGTGGGACGCATCCAGCGGCTTGACATATTTCTTATAGCAATACAAAAAGTATGCGATCTCCGCCGCGCCCGTGAGTACCCACGAGAACGGATAGAGCATATAGAGCGAGCGGATCGTATGGAAGTGGGCGAACACGGTGTAGATCCACGCCACGCGGAACACGCACGAGCCGAGGAACACGAAGATCATCGGCACGAGGCCCTTTCCAAGGCCGCGCGAGGCGGCGGTGGTGCAGTCCATCGTGGCCGAGATCGGGAACGAGAAGCACATGACCCAGATGCGCGCGAGGCCCGCCTCGATGACGTCGGATTCCGACGTGAAGAGCGAGAGAAACTGGTGCCCGAACAGCAGGAACAGCCCGCCGAACACCGCTGCGGCTACTGCGGAATAGCAGAGCGTCAGCAGGTAGCTCTTGAGCACGCGGCGCGATTTGCCCGCGCCGTAGTTCTGCCCGACAAAGCTCGAGCAGGCGATGTAAAACGCGTTCATCACGGAGTAGACGAGGTTATCCACATTGCCCGCCGCGGAGTTGCCCTCGACGACGACGGTGCTGAACGAATTGACGCCCGCCTGAATGAAGAGGTTTGCGACCGAGAAGATCGCGTTCTGCAAACCTGCCGGCACGCCGACAGACAGCGCGTGGATGGCCTTGTCCTTGTGGAAGCGGACCTCTTTTAAGCTGAGGCTGTAGATCTCCTTGCTGCGCATGAGCGAGCGGACGATGAGCCCCGCGGACACGCACTGCGAGAGCACGCTCGCGAGCGCGACGCCGTCGGTCGACATCCCGAGCCCGATGACGAACACAAGGTCGAGGATGACATTGAGCACGCCCGCGGCGGAAAGGAAGATGAGCGGCGTTTTCGTGTCGCCGATGGCATTCAGAACGCCGTTGCCGTAGTTATAGAGCGCGGCGGCAGGCATGCCGAGAAAGTAGATGCGAAGGTACAGCTCCGCGCCGTCGATCAGATCGTCGCGCGTGTTCAGAAGCTCGAGCAGCGGGCGGGCAAAGATAAGGCCCAGCGCCAGCATCAAAAAGCCCGCGATCAGGCAGACAAGGAACGACGTGTGAACGGACTCGCGCACGTTTTTCTCGCTGCGCGCGCCGAAATGCGTGGCGACAAGCACGTTGACGCCGCTGCCAAGGCCCATCAGAAAGCCCGTGAACAGGAAGATGAGCGTCGTGGTCGAGCCGACCGAGCCCATGGCGGCGGAGCTTGAAAAGCGGCCGACGACCGCAAGGTCGACCATGCTGAAGAGCATCTGCAAAAGGTTAGTGAACATCAGAGGCAGCGAAAAGCCGATGATCTGGCGGCTAAGGCTGCCCTGCGTCATATCGAGCGTGGCGGAACGCGCCATAAAATATCCCTCTCTCTCATTCTCTATTCAGAGTCCTATCCTTATAGCACACTTTTTCCCGCTTTGCAAGCGGGAAGGGTGCGGCGCGCAAAAAATAACGGAAAACAGCGGAAATTTTTTCAAAAAAGCCGCAAACTGCGCGCAAAAACGCTTGCATTCCGCAGCTTTGTGTGATAGTATGCTTGTGTTATGGATGCAGGAAACGCAGAGTGGACCGTTTGGCCCGCTCTTTCTTTTGCAAATTTCGGAAAAAACACGGATTGCGAGGGATACAATGAAGAAAGTGACAGAGACCGTGCGCGAACTGGCGCTCCCCGTGGTCGAAGAGAACGGCTGCAAGCTCTGGGACGTGGAATATGTCCGCGAGGCCGGACAGTGGTATCTGCGGATCTACATTGATAAGGACGGCGGCGTGAACATCCTCGACTGCGAGGCCATCTCCCGCGCGCTGAGTGATATTCTGGACGAGGCCGACCCCATCGAGTCGAGCTACATTTTCGAGGTCGCGTCCGCCGGCGCGGAGCGCCCGCTCAAGCGGCCCGGTGACTTTGAGCAGTTCATGGGCTCGCCCGTGCTCTTGAAGACCTACAAGCCCGTGGACGGGCGCAAGGAATTTTCCGGTGACCTCGCGGGCTACGACAACGGCGCGGTCACGCTTCGCATCGGCGAAGAGGAGAAGCGCTTTGAAAAGGACGCGGTCGCGCTCGTGCGCCTGCGCTGCGACTTTTAACCAAAAAGAATACCAATTACTTTGATTATACAGAATAGGAGCATACCCATGAAATGTGATGAAATCTTCGCAGCGCTTGCGATGCTGGAAAAGGAACGCGGCATTTCTCAGGCCTTTATGATGGATAAGATCGTTCAGGCGCTCACCACCGCCTACAAGCGCGACCACGAGGGCGTGGAAAACGTCGTGGTCGATGTGGACGAGGGCAAGCGCGAGCTCAAGATGTTCGTGCAGAAGGAAGTCGTGGATGAGGTCGAGAACCCCGGCACGCAGATGAGCCTCGATGACGCGAAGGCCATCTCCGCCAAGTACAATGTCGGCGATATCGTCAACATTCCCGTCGACAACATCGAATTCGGCCGCATCGCCGCGGGCAACGGCAAGCAGGTCATCATCCAAGGCCTGCGCGAAGCCGAGAGCGGCATGGTCTACGACGAATACAACTCCAAGCAGCATGAAATTCTCACCGGTGTCGTCACGCGCATCGATCCCCGCACGGGCAATGCGTCCCTTCGCATCGGCACCGGCACGGAAGCGACAGACGCCATTCTTCTCGCCGGCGAGCAGGTCAAGGGCGAGACGCTCATCGAGGGCCAGCGCATCAAGGTCTACCTTGTCGACGTGCGCCGCCAGTCCCGCGGCCCGCAGGTCGTCATCTCCCGCACGCATCCGGGCTTGGTCAAGCGCCTCTTTGAGCTGGAGGTCCCCGAAATCTACGACGGCACCGTTGAGGTCAAGGCCATCGCCCGTGAGGCCGGTGCCCGCACCAAGCTGGCTGTCTGGAGCAAGAACCCCGATGTCGATCCCGTCGGTGCCTGCATCGGTGCCCGCGGCGTCCGCGTCGAGAAAATCGTCCAGGAGCTGAACGGCGAGAAGATCGATGTCATCCGCTGGAGCGAGGACATCACAGAGTTTATCTCCGCGGCCCTGTCCCCGGCCAAGGTCGTCAAGGTCGAACTGCTGCCCGGCGAGACCAAGAGCTGCCGCGTGACCGTGCCCGACCACCAGCTGAGCCTGGCTATCGGCAACAAGGGCCAGAATGTGCGCCTGTGCGCCCACCTGACCGGCTATAATATTGACATCCGCCCGGAATCCGGCTACTATGGCGAGGAGGACGAAACCCCGGCTGAACAGCCGACCGAAGCCCCCGCCGCCGAGACCACCCCGGAAACCGGCAAGGAATAATGAGCACACGCCGTGCAATGCGGCGCTGAGACTGAAAAGAGGTCAGCCATTTGCAACAAAAACCGCAAAAAAAGGTGCCGGTGCGCCGGTGCGTTGGGTGCAACACCCAAAAACCGAAAAAAGAACTGGTGCGCATTGTGCGCAGCCCCGAAGGTGAAGTCAGCGTGGATCTGACCGGCAAGCGCTCCGGCCGCGGCGCATACCTGTGCCCGTCAGCAGCGTGCCTGGCCAAAGCACGCAAGGCCAAGCGGCTGGAACATGCCTTTGGTGTGCCGGTGCCGGATGAGGTGTTTGAGCGCCTGACCGAGGAGATGGCCTGTGCCGAGCAGGCAGTAAAGGAGGCGATGCCCCGTGGCGAATGATAAGGACCCATTGTTGGGTGCATTGGGAATTTGCCGCAAAGCCGGCAAGCTGCTGCACGGCTATGACCGTGTGGAAGAAGCTGTGATGCGGGGCAAGGCATGCCTGGTGCTGCTGGCCTGCGACGCCAGCAAGCGCACCACGCAGCATATGCAGGATACCTGCCGCGGGGTGATCCCCTGCGCGGTGATGCCGCTGAAAGGCGAGGACCTGCGCATGCTTACGCCAAAGCCTGCTGCCGTATTTGCGGTTACGGACGAAAACCTTGCACACCTGTGTGCAGGCTACCTCAAAAAGCAAGTGAAGGAGGATTCAGCCAATGGTTGATTTCAAATACAAAGTTACGGATATTGCAAAAGATTTTGGCATCAGCACCAAAAAGGTTATCGAGACTTTTGCGGAGCTGACCGGCGAGACCCGCAAGACGGGCGCGACCTTTGAAGAAAACGAGGTCAACGCCCTGATGGAAGCCCTGACCCGCGAAACCGCCGTCAAGGACCTGGGCGAGTATCTGGCATCCGGCAAGGAGCCGCAGCCCGTCAAGCAGGAGACCAAAAAGCCCGAAGCAAAGCCCCAGGCAAAAAAAGAAGAGCCGAAGCCGGAGGCCGCTAAGCCCCAGCCCAAGCAGCCCAAGCAGCCCAAGCAGCCGGAAGGCCCCAAGGCAGAGCCGAAAGCGGAGCAGGCCAAGCCCGCCCAGAATGCGCAGCCTAAGGCAGCACAGCCCAAACCGGCCCAGCAGGAAAAGCGCAATGATAAGCGCAATGATAACAAGCAGGCCGAAAAGCGCAGCGAAAAGCGCGTGACCATGCAGGAGCTGGCCAGCGAGACCGGCATCAAGGAGCCCGTCGCCACCGAGCAGGTCAAGGTTGACCGCGCCCAGGTGTCTGTGGATACCCGCACCGTGGATGTGAACGTGGATAAGTTCAGCGCCCGCTATGATGACCTGGCCGACAGCCGCAATATGCCCAGCAAGCGCAAGAACGCCCCCACCGGCAAAAAAGAAAAGTTCAACAACCGCAATAACCGCCGCGGCCAGCAGTTTGGCCGCCGCCGTGAAACCGAAGCCGAGCGCCTGCAGCGCATCCAGCTGGAAAAGGCCCGCAACGCCCAGCTCAAGATCTCCATCCCCGATGAGATCACCGTTGGCGAGCTGGCTACCCGCCTGAAGCAGAACGTGGCCAAGGTTGTTGCCAAGTTCATGCAGATGGGCGAAATGCACGCTGCTTCCGATGTGATCGATTTTGATTCCGCCGCCCTGATCGCAGAGGAATTCCACGCAAAGGTGGAGCATGAAGTTCATGTTTCTATCGAAGAGCGCCTGTTCACCCAGGAAGAGGACAGCGCCGATCAGCTGGTCGAACGTCCGCCGGTCGTTGTTGTTATGGGTCACGTTGACCACGGCAAAACTTCCATCCTGGACCGCATCCGTTCCACCAATGTCACCGCAGGCGAAGCCGGCGGCATTACCCAGGCCATCGGCGCTTACCAGGTCAATGTAAACGGCAGCCCCGTTACCTTCCTGGATACCCCGGGCCACGAAGCCTTTACCGCCATGCGTGCCCGCGGCGCGGATATGACCGATATCGCGGTTCTGGTCGTTGCTGCCGATGACGGCATCATGCCCCAGACCATCGAGTCCATCAACCACGCCAAGGCTGCCAACGTCAAGCTGATCGTTGCCATCAACAAGATGGATAAGCCGACCGCTAACCCGGAGCGCGTGAAGGAACAGCTGACCAAGTACGAGATCGTGCCCGAAGACTGGGGCGGCGAAACTGCCTGCATCCCCGTGTCTGCCGCTACTGGCGCAGGCATCCAGGACCTGCTGGAACGCATTGTTCTGGAAGCAGAGGTCATGGAGCTGAAAGCCAACCCCAACCGCCGTGCCAAGGGTGCCGTTGTGGAAGCCCGCCTGGATAAGGGCCAGGGCACCATTGCTACCCTGCTGGTTCAGAACGGCACCCTGCACAAGGGCGACTGTCTGATTGCCGGTACCGCCGTTGGCCGTGTGCGTACCATGCGCAACGATAAGGGCGTTGAGATCGAATCCGCCGGTCCTTCCACCCCTGTGGAGATCACCGGCCTGACTGAAGTGCCCACCGCCGGCGATATCTTCGAGGCTGTTGAGGATGAACGCCTGGCCCGTGAACTGGCTGACAAGCGTACCACCGAAGCCAAAGAAAAGCAGTTTGCTGCTTACACCAAGGTCACCCTGGATAACCTGTTTGACCAGATGGCCCAGAACGATATGAAGGAACTGCCCATTGTTGTCAAGGCTGACGTTCAGGGCAGCGCCGAAGCTGTGAAACAGAGCCTGGAAAAGCTCAGCAACGAGGAAGTGCGCGTGCGCGTCATCCATGCCGGTGTTGGTGCAATTTCCAAGTCCGATGTTTCTCTGGCCGATGCTTCCAACGCCATCATCATCGGCTTTAATGTCCGTCCGGACGCTGTTGCCAAGGCCGAAGCCGAGCAGGCCGGTGTTGAAATGCGTATGTACCGCGTCATTTACGATGCCATCAACGATGTCTCCGACGCTATGAAGGGTATGCTGGCTCCCAAGGTGCGCGAAGTCGCCTTGGGCGAAGCACAGGTTCGCCAGGTCTACAAGATTTCCAGCGTTGGCACTGTTTCCGGCTGCCGTGTTACTTCCGGCAAGATCACCCGCGATGCCCAGCTGCGCCTGGTGCGTGACGGTATCGTCATCTGCGAGGATGCCATTGCATCCCTGAAGCGCTTCAAGGATGACGCCAAGGAAGTGGCCGAAGGCTATGAATGCGGCATCACCCTGCAGAAGTTCTCCGACGTCAAAGAGGGTGACGTATTCGAGTGCTTCAAGCTGGAAGAATACCGCGATTGATCCGGCATTGAGCCGTTCCCGCTTGTTTGACAAGCCCCGCAGGGGGCTTTATGAGGTAAAGTTATGCCAAGCAAAAACCATGGCCGTATGGCACAGGATATGAAACGCGAGCTGATCGCCATTATCGGCGAAATGAAGGACCCCCGCGTTTCGGGTGGTCTGTTGACTGTGACCCGGCTTGATGTTACCCCGGACCTGGATGTCGCCAAGGTGTACATCAGTGTGATGGGGCGCGAAGGCGGCGCCGACCCGGTGGTGAAGGCCCTGAACAAAGCTTCGGGCCATATCCGCACCGAAGTCAGCCGCCGTATGCACATCCGCAAAGCCCCGCGCTTTGTGTTTACCAAGGATGACAGCGCTGCTTACGCAGTGCACATTGACCAGCTGCTGCAGGATATTGAAAAAGCACACCCCGCAGCACAGGCAGAACCGGAAGAGCAGGAATAACCTGCCCAGACTGTATCTGAAAAGTCGAAAATGTAGTCTGTTTTTACAAACACAGCCGGATTTTGCGCTAAAAAACACAAAGGATCCCTGCGGTTCTTTGCCTTACATCCTGCTTGTGCTTGCGAAATATCTGTCATTTTCGTTGCTTTCAGATACATCTTAACTGGTGCTGCAGCCAGTCATCGACCAAAACGCGCAGTTGAAATTTACGCTTGCAGCTGCGCCTTCCCAAAGGCCGGAACCAACGGGGGAGAGGGAATAGCCCCCAATCGCGGCCGAGAAAAGAGGAGCCTTATGACCGAATCTGTGGATCGGCAGACAGCCGTGCTGCGTCTGCGCGGCGCGGACGATATCCTGATCCTTTGCCACAAAAACCCCGATGGCGATACCATCGGCTGCGCCGGTGCACTGTATCTTGCGCTCAAGGCGCTGGGCAAAAACGCCGCGATTTTATGCAGCGACCCCATCCCCAAAATGTATGATTATATGGAGCTGCGCTGGTTTGACGGCAGCTTTAACCCTGCATTTGTGGTGGCGGTGGATGTTGCCAGCATCCAGCTTTTTGGCGAAAATAACAATGTGCCGCAGTATGCCGCCCATACCAACCTTTGCATTGACCACCATGCCAGCAACAGCGGCTATGCCTATGAAACCCTGCTGGACCCCGGCGCCGCCGCGGCCTGCGAGTTTTTGCTGGATGTGATCGTGGATATGGGCGTGACCATTACGCCGCAGATCGCCAACTGCCTGTATACCGGCATTGCAACCGATACCGGCTGCTTTAAGTTTGCCAGTACCACGCCCCGCACCCATATGGCGGCGGCCCGCGTGATGGAAGCCGGTGCCGATGTGGAAAAACTGAATGCCCGCCTGTTTGAATCCCGCTCCCATGCCCGCATAACTGCGGAACGCATGGCGATGGAAAGCCTGGAATATTATTTCAACGACCTGTGCGCCGTGATCTGCCTGACCTGGGACCAGATCGAATCTTCCGGCGTGGCGGGTGCCGAGCTGGAGGACCTGACCAGCCTGCCGCGCTCCATTGAAGGCGTGGAGGTTGGCCTGACCTACCGCCAGCAGCGGGATGGCAGCTTCCGCATCAGCGTGCGTACATCGGGCAGCATTGATGCTTGCAACATTGCGCGCCGCCTGGGCGGCGGCGGCCATACCCGCGCAGCCGGGTGCGAGATCAGCGGCAACCTGGATAACGCCAAGCATGCCGTGCTGGAGGAAGTCCGCAAGGAGTTGCAGCGCTGCGGCTTGCTGGATCAGGACGCTGGTTGAAGGCCAGCTGCACCACAACGCGCAGCACACGGGGATGCGGCACACGCCCGCAAACCTGCAAGATGGCACCGTCTGCTTGCCGCCGCAAGGCTGGCACCGCAGCTGGGTGCTGCTGCCGAATGCAGCACAATAAACTGAAAAGGAAAACCCCAATGAATACTTGTGCCATTCTCCCAGTTGATAAACCTGCGGGCTGGACCAGCTTTGATGTGCTGGCCAAGCTGCGCGGTGCGCTGGGAACGCGCAGGCTGGGGCACGCGGGCACACTGGATCCTATGGCGACTGGTGTGCTCGCCGTGTTTATCGGCAATGCCACCGCCGCGGCGGACCGCCAGCCTGACCATGATAAAACCTATGAAGCTACCATTCGCCTTGGCCTGCGCACCGATACCGGCGATGTGACCGGCACTGCGCTGGAAACCGCTCCTGTTACGATGGGTGAAGCAGAGCTGAAAGCCGTTTTGCCGCAGTTTATGGGCCGGCAGATGCAGCTGCCGCCGATGTATTCAGCGGTCAAGATCAACGGCCAGCCGCTGTACAAGGCGGCCCGCAAAGGCCAGACGGTGGAGCGCACCCCGCGCCCCATCACGATTTATGAGATTACCTACCTGGGCAGCCCGGCACCGGGGGATTATACCATCCGAGTCAGCTGCTCCAAGGGCACCTACATCCGCGTTCTGGCGGAGGATATCGGTACAGCTTTGGGCGTGCCCGCCACATTGGCGGCACTGCGCCGCACCCGCGCCGGGGCGTTCAAGATTGAGGAATGCCACACCCTGCCGGAAATCCTGGCCGCTGCCGAAGCAGGTACCCTGCAGCAAAGCGGCTGGCTGCTGCCGGTGGAACACGTGTTTGCCTCGCTGCCTGCCCTGACGGTGGACGATGCAGTGAAAAAGCACCTCTTCAACGGCTGCCCCACCAGCCACTACCGCGCACAGGACGGCAAATACCGCGTGTATGATGCCGCAGGTACCTTTTTGGGGCTTGCCAACGTGACGCAGGGTGTGCTGCAGGTGGAAAAGATCTTCTGCGAGCGGGCGTGAACGCCTGCACCCAAACCGCAACGGGCAGAACCGCTGTCCGCTCAACAACAGGAAGTATGCCAACTACCATGAATATTTTGAATACACTGGCCCCGGTGGGCGCACCCAACGGCAGCGCCGTGGCCTTGGGCTATTTTGACGGTGTTCACCTTGGGCACCGCCGTGTGCTGGGGGCAGCGGTGGAATACGCCGCGGCCCACGGCCTGACCCCCGCGGCTTTTACCTTCAGCCTGCCGGGCGGGCAGTCGCTCAAGGGCGGGCGTATCTTGTCCGCTGGGCAAAAGCATGCCCGCGTTGCCGCTTTGGGCATTACCGCCTATATGGAACCCCCGTTTGAATCCTTCCGCAGTTTAAGCCCGGAAGATTTCGTCAACAAAATTCTGGTGGAATGCTTTGCCGCCAAGGCGGTGTTCTGCGGCGATAACTTTACCTTTGGCGCATATGCCGCCGGGAATGTGGACCGCCTGAAGGAGCTGTGCGCCCCGCTGGGCATCGCCGTGACCATTGTGGACATGGCACAATACGGCGGGCAGACGGTTTCCTCCACTCGCATCCGTGCCGCGCTGGAGGAAGGCCGCATCGAGGATGCCAACGCCATGCTGGGGGCGCCCTACTGCATTGACTGGCCGGTGCGCCACGGCAAGGGCATCGGCACCTCCAAGCTGGGCAAACCTACCATCAACCAGAACTATCCCGCAGACGCTTTGCAGCCCTGCACCGGCGTGTACCTGACCCGCATCTGGCTGGATGGCCGCTGGTGGCCATCCGCAACCGGTATTGGCCGCCGCCCCACCGTGGATGCCGCCAACGCCCCTGTTACCTGCGAAACCTATGTGCCGGGCTACCATGGCGATACCTATGGCCAGACGCCGGTGCTGGAATTCCACCACTACCTGTGCGCTGTGCGCAAGTTTGGTACATTGCAGGAGCTGGCAGACCTGATCGAAACCGCTGCCCAGCAAAGCATTGCCTATTTTGCCGCAAAGGAGGAAGCGTAATGCGCCGTAAGGATCGTGAAGTGGCGGACATGGAGGGTCAACTTGCCATTTTGCCCCGTCTGCCGCGTTGCCATCAACGACCCGGCATCCGGCGTGCCGTACCTTGTTCCGCTGAACTTTGGTATGGCCGCCGGGCCGCAAAGCCTGACGCTGTATTTCCACTGTGCCCCCGTTGGCACCAAGCTGGACCTGCTGCGCGCTGACCCCAATGTGAGCTTTGAAGCTGACTGCCCCGGCACCGTAAGCGGCGGGGCAACCTCCTGCACTTATGGCATGAGCTACCAGAGCGTCATTGGCCGCGGGACCGTCCGCTTTGTGGAGGGCGGGGAAAAGCTGACCGCCCTGCAGGCGCTGATGCAGCATTACCACTGCCCGGACCTGCCCTTTGAGCCGGAAATGGTGGAACACACCACGGTTTTGGCCCTGGACGTTGCCGCCATGACCGGCAAACGCCGCACATCGTTTTAAGGGCGGGACCCATCATCTGAGGAATTCGGAAGAAATTCGGAGGATACTGATTTGGAACGTAAAAAACTGGCTCCCGGTGTATTTATCACCACATTGGATGCCGAAAAATTTAACCGCTGCCGCATTACCATCCATCTGCGCTACCCGGCATTGCGCCGCAGCGCAACGGATGCCGCTGTGCTGCCGCTGGTGCTGGAACGCGGCTATGCGGGCTGCCCGGATATGACGGAGCTTTCCCGCAAATTGGCGCGGCTGTACGGTGCCGACCTTGGCGTGGACCAGAGCAGCGCCGGAATTGACCGCGTGCTGACGGTGGACATCTGCGGCATCAAGGATCGCTTTGCACTGGAGGGCGAGGCCCTGACCCGGGAGTATGCCGCGCTGGCACTGGGCACGGCGTTCCATCCCTATTTTGTAGGCGGTGTGTTTGACCCGGAGGCGGTCACCATCGAAAAACAGATGCTGAAAAAGGCGCTGGAGGATGAGATCAACGAAAAGCGCATCTACTGCCAGCGGCAGGCCAACCGGGAGTTCTTTGGGAGCAGCCCCGCCGGTATCCGGCAGGAGGGTTATCTGGACGAGGTGGACGGCCTGACGGCCGACGCGGTGACAAGGGCTTACGCGCGCATGGTGGAGCAGGCGCAGATCGAGGTGTTTGTGCTGGGAGCGGACGTGGACGCGGTGGCGCAGCGCCTGCGCACGGCGCTGTCGGGCCTGCGCCGCGCCCCGGAGGAGCTGCCCGCGCCCATCGCCATGCCCGCCGAAGAGCCGCGCAGCTTTGAAGAACCGCTGCCCACCGTGCAGGGCAAGCTGTGCATGCTGTTCACACCGGGCGAGCCCTTTGCGCCGCAGGACCTTTCCGCGCTGCGGGTGGCCGTGGCGCTGCTGGGCGGTACGCCCACCTCGCGCCTGTTCCAGAACGTGCGCGAAAAGCAGAGCCTGTGCTATTACTGCGCGGCGTCCTACACTTCGCTCACCGGCGCGCTGTGTGTGGACAGCGGCGTGGAGCACGCCAACGCCGCGGCGGCCCGGGAGTCCATCCTGAAAGAGCTGGCCGCGCTGTGCGCCGGGCCGGTGGAGGACGGGGAGCTGGCCGACACGAAGCGCGCGCTGAAAAACCAGCTCGCCGCCGTGGGCGATACGCTCCAGGGCCTGGAGGGCTGGTATTTTGCCGAGCGCATGCGCGGCGCGGACAAGGCGCCGGAGCAGGTGGCCGCCGAGGTGGACGCCGTGACGGCGGACGACGTGCGCCGCGTGCTGTCGAGCTTCAGGCTTTCGGTATGCTACACTTTGACGAAGGAGGCGGGCGCAGATGCATGATCCCTCTTTGCAGGCGGTGCGCAGAGCCGCGGCGTTTGAAAGCACGGTGCTGGAAAACGGCCTGACGGTGCGCGTGCATACGATGCCGGGCTTTACGGGCGTACACGCGGTATACGGCACGAAGTTCGGCAGCATCGACCGTGCTTTTGCCCTGGACGGCAAACGGGTGGACCTGCCCGCGGGCATCGCCCATTTTCTGGAGCACAAAATGTTTGAGAACGAGGAGGGCGACGCGTTCACACTGTATGCCCGCACGGGCGCCAGCGCCAACGCCTACACCAGTTTCGACAAGACCTGCTACATTTTTACGGCTTCCGGCAACGTGGCCGAAAATTTGGATATTCTGCTGGGCTTTGTCTCCCGGCCGTATTTTACGGCGGCAACCGTGGAAAAGGAACAGGGCATCATCGGGCAGGAGATCAAGCAGTATGACGACGCGCCGGACTGGCGGCTGATGTTCGCCATGTACGAGTGCCTGTACACCGCGCACCCGGTGCGGGACGACATCGCGGGCAGTGTGGAGAGCATCGCGCAGATCACGCCTGAAATTTTGTATGCCTGCACGGACGCCTTTTACCGCCCGCAGAACATGGTGCTGGCCGTGGCGGGCAATGTGACGATGGACGAGGTGCTGGCGGCCTGCGCCCGCGCGGACATCCCCGTAAAGACGGGCACGGTGGAGCGCCTCGCCTCCGCCGAGGGGCCGGACGTGGCCGAGCCGTACCGCGAGTTTTCCATGGCCGTGGCAAAGCCCCTGCTGGGCGTTGGCTTTAAAGAAACGCCGCCCGCGGGCGACGCGCTCAAGACGGAGATCATCTGCGACATGCTCACGGAGCTTATCTGCGGCAGCATGACGCCGCTGTACCGCAGGCTTTACGACGAGGGGCTGGTGAGCCCGGGCTTCTCGGGCGAGATACTCAGCCTGCCGGGGGCGCTTTCGTTCCTGTTCGGCGGCGAGACGCCGGAGCCGGAGACGGTGCGCGGCCTGCTGCTGGACGAGATCGCCCGTTTGAAGCGCGAGGGCGTGGACGAGGAACTGTTCACGCTGTGCAAAAACCAGCTTTATGGCGAGCTGGTGCAGGACCTGGAGAATATTGAGGACGTGGCCGGCGCGCTGGCATCGTCGTTTTTCCGGGGCCGAACGCCCGCCGACGAGATCGAGACGCTGGCCTCCGTTACGCTTTCGGACGTGAACGGCGCGCTGCGCGCCATGCTGTGCACAGAACGCAGCGCTACCGTCATCATCCGCCCGGCGCAGTAATACGGCGCGGGCTGCGGGCGCGGCACAGGCCGCCCCGCATATCAGGAAGGAGCGACCCTTTTTATGACTTATCATGTGCAGTTCCCCGGCCTGGGGCTGGAATTTACGCTGGACCGCGTGGCGTTCACCGTGTTCGGCATGCCGATCTACTGGTACGGCATCCTCATCGCCACGGGCCTGGCGCTGGCCATCGTGTTCGCATTCAGCCATGCGCGACGTTTCGGCATTGATTCCGACCGCATGGTGGATGTGATCCTCATCGGCACCGTGTGCGCCGTCATCGGCGGACGCGCGTTTTATGTGGCCACTGCCCCGTTTGAATACGCCAGCTTTGCCGAGATGCTGGACATCCGCCTGGGCGGCGTCGCCATTTACGGTGCGGTCATCGCGGCGTTCCTCAGCGGTTATTTTGCCTGCAGGTGGCGCAAGGTTCCCATTCTGCCGATGTTCGATCTGGCGGGCATGGGTTTTCTGCTGGGGCAGGGCATCGGCCGCTGGGGAAACTTTGTCAACCAGGAGGCGTTCGGCACCAACACCACGCTGCCCTGGGGCATGTACAGCGAAGGCACCTGCAATTACCTCTCAAGCGTGCAGGAAACGCTGGCCGCGCAGGGCGTTGCGGTGGACCCGTCCCTGCCGGTGCACCCTACGTTTTTGTATGAATCCATCTGGTGCCTGCTGGGCTTTTTCCTGCTGTGGGCATATATGAAGCGCCGCAAATTCCACGGCGAGCT
>ERZ827186.2032-NODE-2032-length-14639-cov-3.509257_pt1 | contig 14639 bp, 11 predicted proteins | sample MGYA00519918_ERZ827186 | MGnify/ENA primary metagenome ERZ827186 (study PRJEB31778, sample SAMEA3449275) | human gut metagenome | biome: human gut; feature: human-associated habitat; material: faeces | place: United Kingdom | collected 2010/2012 ... | reverse complement strand
TATTTTTGCCGACGTACACGCCGCCGGCAAAAATGCATTGAACTTTATTTGCGCCTGCGGGCGCAAACTCTGCGAGGCTTTTTCGACAGGCTGAAAGCTCCCGGCGGACAATTCGTCCGCCGGGAGCTTTTGCGTTATAGAGTGGGGTTTGTTTGATTCAGTAGAACGTCGCAACTTCCTGCTCCGGCACGTCGCACGGCTCGATGGACACCATGTGCAGCACCGGGCCGGGGCCTTCGTACACGTCCGGCAGAGTGCGGATGTCGATGCGGGCGGTGAGCTTGTACCAGGCAAGGTTTTTGATCTCTTCCGTATCCGCGGCTTCCGCGGCGAGCGGGATGAAGCGGATATCGTTCGCGCAGCAGGTCATCACGTCGCGCCCGAAGTAGAAGTATCCCTTCTTCAGACTGCGCGATTTCGTGATCGCCTTGCCCTTGAGAGAGACGGTCTTGTTCCGGTATTTCTCCGGCTGGTCCATGATATCCTGCAGAAAGATCGCATAGTCCGCGTCGCCGATCTCGCAGACGGGGGCGTTGAGATCGTAGGGGAGGGGGAGCTCAATGTCGTCGTAGCTGATCTTGCCGTCCGGCGTTTCAAAGGCAATATCGCACCGGCGGTTGATGGCGCGGATGATCTTGTGCGCCTGCATTTTGAGATCCTCGTCGCCCTCGGGGAAGCGGTTGAGCACCGCCAGCTCGCAGCTCTGGAGCTTGTCCACCATGAGCTGGCGCATGTTGTTGTTGTAGTTGAGGAACGTGCGCGCGTCGATGAACAGAAATTCCTGCGCCACGATCCACTCCTTCGGCATGTTCGTATAGAGCGTGTCGAGCGTCCACATGCCGTTGTACTCCACCATGACGTAGGAGCAGCGGTGCTTTTTCAAAAGCGCCGCGAGATTTTCTGTCGTTAGTTCGCTTTCGCTCTCGATCGTCTCGGTGAATACGGTCGGCGCGGCGAACGTGGAGGGATCGTATTCCTCCACGCCCTCCTCGCACACGAGAAGGAGGATGCGGTCGCCGTTATTAAAGCTCGCGTCCTCGAGTGTCTGCTGGGCGAACTTCGTCTTGCCGGACTCCAGAAAGCCGGTGAAGAGATATACGGGGACTTGTTTTGCCATGGCTTATTCTCCCTTTCAGCGGAAGAGCTCGGCGACGGCGTCCTCGTGCAGCTCGTGACCGATGACGCACAGCCGCCCCGTCACACCGGCGCTGCCGCGGCGGATGTTGATCTCGCCCGGCGTGTAGTCAAAGTGGATCCACTCGCCCTCGCTCGCGGCGACGATGCCCTTCGCGCGCAGCACGGCGCCGTATTTGGCTTCGTCCTCAAGCGCGGCGAGCGCAGCGCGCAGACCGTCCTCGGTGAACTTCTTCGCCGTTTCCATGCCCCAGGACGTGAACACCTCGTCCGCGTCGTGGCCGTGGTGATGGTGATGATGGCCGCAGCCGCACCCGTGATCGTGGTCGTGCTCGTCGTGATCGTGATGGTGGTGCTCATGGTCGTGGCCGCAGCCGCACTCGTGCTCGTGGTCGTGCTCATCGTGGTCGTGGTGATGATGCTCGTGCTCATGCCTGTCGTCATCCTCATCATCGTCGTGATGGCAGCCGCAGGAGCAGCTGCCGTTTTCATCGAAATGATGATGGTGCTCATGGTCGTGATCGTGGTCGTGATGATGGTGATGCTCGTGCTCGTCCTCGTCCTCTTCGTGCTCGCGCTCAATGCTTTCAAGCGCGGCGGTGAGCGTGTCGCGCTTTTCCATCGCGTCGAGGATCTGCGCGCCGGAGAGCTCGTCCCACGGCGTCGTGATGATGACGGCGCCGGGATTCTTCTCGCGCAGCAGCGCGACGCACTCGGCGAGCTTTTCCTCCTTGATGCCCGCGGTGCGGGAGAGGATGATGCACCCGGCAGATTCGACCTGGTTGTTGAAAAATTCGCCGAAGTTGCGCATATACATTTTGCATTTGCCCGCGTCTACGACGGTGCAGAGCGCGTTGATCGTAAGCTCGCCGTCCGACGCCTGCTCCACGGCGGTCACGATGTCGGAGAGCTTGCCGACGCCCGAGGGCTCGATGAGAATGCGGTCGGGGGCGTAGCGCTCGCAGACCTCGTGCAGAGCGGCGCGGAAATCACCCGTAAGGCTGCAGCAGATGCAGCCGGAGTTCATCTCCGTCACCTCAATGCCGGCGTCCTTCATGAAGCCGCCGTCCACGCCGATCTCGCCGAACTCGTTCTCGATGAGGACGAGCTTTTCGCCCGCGTAGGCTTCCGCGATCAGCTTTTTGATGAGCGTGGTCTTGCCCGCGCCGAGGAAACCGGAAAATACATCAACTTTTGTCATACATATAACCTCTTTCTGCTGGAAGCAGCCTGTTTTTCCAATAGAATATTATAACACGTTCGTCAAGGGGGTATTTCTGCCATTGCCTGACTTTTTACGGAAAAATGAATTGTAATAATATAAATGTATGCTATAATGAATAAATGTCCGTTTTACTCCATTCCACTCTTCTATTTATTTCCGATCCACTCAGCAAATTTTTGAGAGGTAGACAAATTGGAACAGAAAAAAAAGTCCGCTCGCACGATGCGCGTGCTCGGCACGCTGCTTGAGGGCAGCGGAAAATACTTCGCCGTGTGCATCCTTCTGGGACTGCTGCTCACGGTGGTTGAAATGATCGCGCCGCAGGTCATCCGCGTAACGGTGGACTCGGTGATCGACTCGCAGCCGATGGATCTGCCCGCGTGGGCGCTCCGGTGGGTGGAGTCGCTCGGCGGCGTGGCGTTTCTGCGCGCGAACATGTGGTTCATCGCGCTCATTCTTGCGCTTGCGGGTCTCGTCGCGGCGCTGCTGCGCTATGGCGCGAACATGTTCAACGCCAAAGCGGGCGAAACACTCGTCAAGACCGCGCGCGACAGGCTCTTCCACCACATTGAATGCCTGCCGTGGAAGTGGCACGCCGAGCATCCGACCGGCGATATCATCCAGCGCTGCACGAGCGACGTCGAGCGCATTAAAAACTTTTTCCAGGAGCAGTTCATCTCCGTTTTCCAGATCATCGTGCGCATTATCCTTGCGCTGACGCTTATGACGCTGATGAACGCGAAGCTCTCCATCGTCGCGTGGGTCATCGCGCCGATCATCGTGCTCTACTCCGTGCTCTTCCATAACAAGATCCGCGCGCGCTTCACCGAGTGCGACGAGAACGAGGGCGTTCTCTCCACGATCGCGCAGGAAAACCTCACGGGCGTGCGCGTCGTGCGCGCGTTCGGGCGCGAAAAGTTTGAGCGCGACCGGTTCGAGGCGCAGAACAACAAGTATACCGAGTGCTGGATCAGCCTGACCCGGACGCTCTCGGATTTCTGGGCGGTGGGCGATTTTACGAGCTGCCTGCAGATCCTGCTCGTGGTCGTGCTCGGCACGGTCTCGTGCGTGAACGGCAATCTGACGGCGGGCGAATTTGTGTCGTTCTCGCTTTATAACACGATGCTCATCGGCCCCGTGCGCCGTCTCGGCCGCATCATTTCCGAAATGAGCAAGGCGGGCGTCTCCATCGACCGTCTCGGCGAGGTTTTGGAAGCCGAGACCGAGCAGGACGCGCCCAACGCCGCCGAAGCGCCGATGGACAAGGACATCGCCTTTGAAAACGTCAGCTTCCATTACGGCGAGGACGGCCCGGACGTGCTCGAAAACGTCAGCTTCACCGTACCCGCCGGAAAGAGCTTCGGTATTCTCGGCGGCACCGGCTCCGGCAAGAGCAGCCTGCTGCTTCTGCTCTGCCGTCTGTACGCGCCCACGGAGGGCAAGATCACCGTCGGCGGCGTGGACATTGCCGATATGCCTGCGCGTTATGTGCGCGAGAACGTCGGCGTAGTGCTGCAGGAGCCGTTCCTCTTCTCCCGCTCGGTGCAGGAGAACATCGGCATCTGCGGCGCGAGCGACGCGGAGATCCGTGCCGCCGCTGTCACCGCCTGCGTGGACGGGGATATCACCCGTTTTTCGCAGGGCTACGACACCATGGTCGGTGAGCGCGGCGTATCGCTCTCCGGCGGACAGAAGCAGCGCGTGGCCATCGCCCGCATGCTGACAAAGAAAACGCCGGTCATCGTTTTTGACGATTCGCTCTCCGCCGTCGATACGGAAACGGACGAGAAGATCCGCTCGGCGCTCGACCGTGATCTCGGCGGCGCGACGACGATCATCATCTCCCACCGCATCACAACGCTGCTCGACTGCGACAACATCCTCGTGCTCGAAAAGGGCCGCGTAAGTCAGCTAGGCTCCCCGAAGGAGCTGCTGGCCCAGCCGGGCATTTTCCGCAAGATCTACGACATGCAGATGTCCATCGGAGAGGAGGAAGGAGCATGAACGAGCAGAAAAAGTCCAAAGGCGCAAAATGGTTCGGCATCCCCAACCTCGTCCCGTATATGAGACCCTACGGCAAGCTCATCTTCTGGATGGTACTCATGGCGTTTTACGGCAGCGCCATGGACGCGGTCATTCCGCTCTTCCAGCAGTACGCCATCGATCATTACATCGCCGACTCGACCCTTGCGGGGCTCGGCTGGTTCATCGGCGCGTATGTCGTCGTCATCCTCACGCAGACGGCCTCCAACTATATCTCCGCCTTCGGCGCGTGCAAGCTGGAGCTGTCCGTCGGCCGCGATCTCAAGCGCGAGAGCTTCAACCATCTGCAGACGCTCTCGTTCTCCTACTTCAACCAGAACAGCGTCGGCTATGTCCACGCGCGCGTCATGTCCGATACCGACCGCATTGCGAGCACGCTCGCCTGGAGCATGGCCGAGGGCGTGTGGCATTCGGCATATCTCGTGTGCGCCATCGTTATGATGCTCATCCTCAACTGGAAGATGGCGCTGTGCGTGCTCGTGATCGTGCCGATCGTGGCGATCTCGTCCATGTACTTCCAGAAGAAGCTCGTGTTCTTCCACCGGCAGGTGCGCGAGAAAAACTCCCGCATCACCGGCGCCTTCAACGAGGGCATCACCGGCGCGACGACGACGAAAACGCTCGTTGTTGAGGACAAGATGGAGAAGGAATTCGATGAACTGACCGCCGACATGAAAAAGGTCAGCGTCCGCGCGATGCACTTCCGCGCGATCTTCATTTCCACAACAACGCTCGCGGCCTCTCTCGCGCTCGCGCTCGTCCTCTGGCGCGGCGGCATCGTCACGCGCGAAGGCGTGATGCTCATCGGCACGCTCACCGTGTTTATGAACTATGCGCAGGGCATGATGGAGCCGATCCAGTGGCTCGTGCAGGCGCTCTCCAGCCTTGTGAACGTGCAGGTCAACGTCGAGCGCTTCACCACGCTCATGGAGACGAAGTCCGACGTGCAGGATACGCCGGAGGTCGTGGAGAAATACGGCGACACGTTCAGCCCCAAAAAGGAAAACTGGGAGGAGCTGCACGGCGATATCGAGTTCAAAGATGTGACCTTCCGCTACCCCGACGGCGACGAGAACATTCTCGAGCATTTCAACCTGAAAGTGCCGCAGGGAACGAATGTCGCCATCGTCGGCGAGACAGGCGCGGGCAAATCCACGCTCGTGAATCTCGTCTGCCGGTTCTATGAGCCGACGGAGGGGCAGGTGCTCATCGACGGGCGCGACGCGCGGGAGCGCAGCCAGCTCTGGCTCCACTCGAACATCGGCTATGTGCTCCAGACGCCGCACCTCTTCTCCGGCACGGTGCTCGAAAACCTCCGCTACGGCCGCGAGAACGCGACCATGGGGGAGATCGAAGCGGCGGTCAGAGCCGTCTCCGCCGAAGGGATCATCGAGAGACTGCCGGACGGCTATCAGAGCGACGTCGGCGAGGGCGGCAACAGCCTTTCGACCGGCGAGAAGCAGCTTCTGTCCTTCGCCCGCGCGCTGCTTGCCGACCCGCGCATCTTTGTGCTCGACGAGGCGACGTCCTCCGTCGATACGGTCACGGAGCGGCTCATCCAGGACGCCATCGAGAAGGTCATGGACGGGCGCACGTCGTTTGTGATCGCGCACCGCCTCTCCACGATCCGCCGCGCGGACGTCATCCTCGTGGTGAACGCCGGAAAGATCGTTGAGCGCGGCAGCCACGCCGAGCTCATGGCGAAAAAAGGCGTGTACTACGGCCTCTACACCCGCCAGTACAGAGAAGAGCAGATCCAGGCATCTATGGAAAACGAATAAAGAAAACAGTATCCGCCGGACGCAAGACCGGCGGATATTTTTGTATACCCGAAAACCACGCGTTAGACGCGTGGTTCAAAAGAGCCTTTGGCGATGAGGGAGACAAAAAAACTCCTTTTGCTTTAGAATAAGCGTGCGGTCTGCCAACTGCACTTAAAAAGCAAAAGGAGGGCATTCAGAATGAGCCTGAATGACATAAACAGTTTATCTCATACGAAGTGGAATTGCAAATATCACATAGTGTTTGCGCCGAAATACCGAAGAAAGGTATTCTATTGCTCCTTTTTAACCGTTGTATGAGTTTAGCGTCTTCTTGTACGGCAGCGGCTTTCTTTTTGCGCTCATAATTCAGTATAAAGGCGGAATGTAAACTGCGAAACCAGAACTGCGTAAAAAACAGGTAAAGCGGAAACAAAAGCTCGCGAGAACTGCCGTCTTCTGTTAAGCGAAAAAAACCTTTTTCTGCTTGTTTGAAGGCAGAAAAAGGCTTTGGAAATCACAGTCCGGTTCAAGCGCTTAAGGGGGGAGAAAATTACTCCGGCTTTGCCGCTTTCCGCAGCGTGACGATGCCGATGAGATTGGACACGACCGCGCCGAAATCGAAGGCGAACGTCACATAGTTTTTGAAAACGAAGTCGTAGACCGCCCAGCAGAGCAGCGTGACGATAATGACGATTTTGAGCTGCATCGCGTCCTTGAGATCGAGAAACCATGTGTACACACAGGTGGCCGCCGCGGGCAGCAGCCCGAACCAGCCGTCGGAGTTGAAGGCGAACAGCAGCGCAAGCTGCGCGGCGATGAACACGATCTTCCACGGCGTCGTGAACTCTTTTTTCATGCAGAAGAGATTGCGCGCGATGCCGATGACGTTGGCGGTGATGCCCGTGAACGCGCCGAGAATGGCGTTCGATGCGCTCAGCACGACGAACTGAAAGCACTGCACGGTGAGGATCTGCTTTTTCGTTTTCAGAAAGCCGGTCGAGACCATGATGGCCGCGCCGATGAGCGCAACGATGTTGCCGAGAAGTACCGTGTTCATCCGAAGACCTCCGAAGAAATGCCCCCGTCCTGCTTAGGGCAGGATGGGGGCATTGAGTTTATGCCTTGAGAATTGAGCGCGCAGAAGCTTAAACTTACTCGCCGCGGACGGAGGCGATGTGAGCAAGCAGACGCATCATGTTGCAGGTGAAGCCGTACTCGTTGTCGTACCAGGCGCAGAGCTTCATGAAGTGGCCGTTCAGAGCGATGCCGGCCTGCGCGTCAAAGATGCTGGAGTGGGTCTCACCGATGATGTCGGAAGAGACGATGGGCTGCTCCTCGTAAGCCATGACGTCCTTCAGCTCGCCTTCACAGGCGGCCTTCATCGCAGCGCAGACTTCCTCGTAGGTGGTCTCCTTGGCGAGAGACACGGTCAGGTCAACGATGGAGCCGTCCGGAGCGGGGATACGCATGGACATGCCGGTCAGCTTGCCCTGCAGCTCGGGGATGACCTTGCCGACGGCCTTCGCAGCGCCGGTGGTGGAGGGGATGATGTTGTCGTAGGTGCTGCGGCCGAGACGCCAGTTCTTCTTGGAGTACTCGTCAACGATGCTCTGGGTGGCGGTGGCGGCGTGAACGGTGGTCATAAGGCCTTCAACGATGCCGAAGTTGTCGTGCAGGACCTTCGCCATGGGAGCGAGGCAGTTGGTGGTGCAGGAAGCGGCGGAGGCGACCTTCAGATCGGCGGAGTAGGTCTTGTGGTTGACGCCGTATACGAACATCGGGGTCTTGTCCTTCGCGGGGGCGCTCATCAGCACGAACTTCGCGCCGGCGTCCAGATGGGGCTGCACGCTCTCGGCGGTGAGGAACTTACCGGTGCACTCAACAACGTAAGGAACGTTCAGCTCGCCCCAGCCGAGGGTGGAGGGATCGCGGCTGCTGAGGAGCAGGATGGGCTTGCCGTCAACGATCAGGTGATGCTCGTCGTAGGAGACGGTGCCTTCCCACTTGCCGTGGACGGAGTCATGGGAGAAAACGTAAGCGATCTGCTCAGGAGTCTTGTCCGGAGCGTTGATTGCAACGACCTCCATATCGCCGCGGCGCAGAGCCACGCGGGCCGCCAGACGGCCGATGCGTCCGAATCCGCTGATACCAATTCTAATCATGTGTGTATCCTCCTGTAAAAAATTTTTTGATCTCTTTTCTAACCGGCTGCATTTTACAACATTTCCGCACATAGAACAAGTGTTTTTTTCAAACAATATTAAATAATTCTCGACAGTTAGTTAGTGAATATGTATAGAAAACAGCGTCTGACGCCGAAACTGCGCAAAAAACAAAAAATCGTAGTATCCACGCCGCAAAATTTGTGGTATGATACGGGCAATAATCCAGCGCAGAAAGGGAAAACTGCTGATATGGAAAAAGTGGAAATCTCCGGTGCGGCGCTTGCGCCGCTGTTCCGGCTGAGCCGGGACGCTGTCTGCGGCATCGCACAGGGCCGCATCGTGTTCTCCAATCCGGCGGCATGCCGGCTGTTCGGCGCGGACGTTACCGGCGAGAGCGCCGCGGAGCGCTTCCCGGACCTGGAGGAGACCGGCTGGGGTGACAGCTTTGCTGCCGTGCTCACCATCGGCGATACACCGAGAAACATTACCGCCGTGCGCAGCGGCGAGATCCTTGTCCTCACGATCCGGACGGAGGAGCCGGAACCGCTGCCGGTGCCGCCGACGGCGCTGCGGCAGATGCGCTCGGCGGCGTTCAATCTCCGGCTGTCGATCGAGCAGCTGCTGAAGGACGAGCCGGAAACCTGGGACGAGGACTATGACGAGGAGCGGGCGAAAGTCAGCGCGGTCCTCTACCACAGCTACTATAAGCTCCTCCATGTCACCAACCAGCTTGCCGATCTCAACGCGCTCGCCGCCGACGATCAGCTCTCGTGGCCGAAGCCTCTCTCGTTCGGCGATCTCATCGCCGATCTGGTGGACTCGGCGGAGATCTTCCTGCGGCGGCGGAACATCACGTTCCGGTTCGACCCGGCGGGGGAGAGCCTTTTCGTGATCGGCGAGCGGAGCAAGCTCGAGCAGCTCCTGCTCATCCTCATCGCCGACTGCGTCCGCCGCACCGGCGACGGCGGGAAGATCGTCTTCCGGCTGAGACAGTTCGGCCGCCGCTGCCAGCTCACCGTCTGCGACGACGGTCCGGGCCTGACGGAGGAAGAGCTTGCCGAGGCCTTCGCGCCGCGGCGGGAGGACACGCTCACCGGCACGCCGGATGCGGGGCTCGGTCTCACGATCGCACAGGGGCTCGCGCGGCTCCACGGCGGCGTTCTCGTCCTCCGGAACGGCGAGGGCGGCGAAACGAGTATGCACCTGCAGCTCCCGCTGACGGGCAAGCTGCCGCTGCGCGACGCCCACCCGATCGCCGCCGGTCCGGAGCTGATTCTGACAGAGCTCAGCGAGCTGCTGCCGTCGGAGATGTATCAGAGAAAGTACAGAGATTGATAAACAACAGTCTGCCGCCGGAGGAGCGATCCTCCGACGGCAGTTTTTATGCTTCGATACCGAAAAGGCGGCAGCCGTTTTCCTGCGTGATGCGCGTCATTTCCTCCGCGGAAACGCCCTTGAGAGCGGCGATCTTCTCCAGCACATAGACGAGCAGCGACGAGTCGTTGCGCTTCCCGCGGCACGGCTCGGGGGCCATGTACGGACTGTCCGTCTCGACGAGAATGCGCTCAAGCGGCGTCACGGCGAGCACCTCGGCGGCCTTTTTGTTGCTTTTGTAAGTGACGGGGCCGTCAAAGCCGAGATACCAGCCGCGCCGGATGAGCTCCTTCGCCATTTCCGCGCTGCCGGAAAAGCAGTGGAACACGCCGCGCGCCTCGGGGTAGTTCATCACGATTTCAAGGCAATCGCCGTGCGCCTCGCGGTCGTGCACGATCACGGGCAGCTTGCGCTCAATGGCGAGCGAGAGCTGCCGCTCGAACATCTCCTTCTGCAGCGCCTTGTGCTCGGTGTCCCAGTAATAGTCCAGCCCGATCTCCCCGATGGCGACCACCTTCGGCTGCGCGCAGAGCGAGCGCAGCAGCGCCATGCTCTCGCCGTTCCAGCTCTGCCATTCCTCCGGGTGCCAGCCCACGGCGGCGTATACGAACGGGAACTCCTGCGCGAGCGCGCACGCCGCGCGGGAGCTTTCACCGTCGCAGCCGGGATCGACAATAAGCGAAACACCCTTTTCCGGCATGGCGGCGAGAACTTCCCGCCGGTCGGCGTCGAATTTTTTGTCGTCATAGTGGGCGTGGGTATCAAAGATCATGGGGCGCACCTTCCTCTCAGGCACATTCTACCACGGGAGAGAAGCCGCGGCAAGTTGCTTTCCCGCGGGGGATGGGGTATACTTTTTAAAACCGGCTCCCTCCATGAGGGAGCTGTCAGCGGCAAAACTGCTGACTGAGGGAGTGCATCCCATGGAGGAACAGAGCATGACAAAAGCCGAAAAGCGCTGCGAATGGCTCACGGACAAGTACATACTCTGCCTTCTCGCGCTCTTTCCGCTGTTCACGGGCTTTCACGGCTACGCGAACCTCACGGCGGCAAAATTCTGGCTTTACACCGGCGCGACGGCGGTGTGGCTGCTCGGGCTGCTGCCGTGCCTCTGCACCGGCGCGCGCCTTTTTGCAAAAAAGCCGGGTGCGTTTTTCTATCTAACGTGCGCGTTCCTCGTCTGGAATCTCGTTTCCGCGGCGCTCAGCCCGTGGCGGGAGAAAACGTTCCTCGGCGCGGGGCGGTACGACGGGCTTTTCACGCAGTTTCTCTATGCGCTCACGGCGCTCGGCATAGCCCGCTGGGGACGGAAAAGGGTCATCTATGTCCGTGTGTTCGGTGCGAGCGTGTTTCTCTGCTGCGCCGTGGCGCTCTGGCAGATCGCGGGCGGAAACCCGCTCGGGCTGTACCCGAACGGCTGGCGCTTTGCCGACGCGGGAACGCTCTATTCCGGCATGTATCTCGGCACGGTGGGCAATACCCTGATCCTCGGCTCCGTGCTTTCGCTCGCGGTGCCGGTGCTCGTATATACGGCGGTCAAAAAGCGCGGGTACGATCTTCTTTTGCTGCTCCCCGCGGCAATGGCGCTCTATGTCCTGTACCGGAGCGAGTGCTCGTCCGCATGGGTCGCGCTGCCCGGCTCATGCGCGCTGATGCTGCCGAAGCTCGCGCGCGGACGGCAGCGGAGGTGTATTCTGGCGGCGGAGGTCGCTTTTATGATCGCGGCACTGCTCGCAGTGTTTTTTTATCCGGGGCAGAGCGGGACGCTGTATGAAGCCTCGCGCCTGCTCCACGGCAAGGCGGACGCCTCGTTCGGCTCGCACCGCGTGGAGATCTGGCGTGAGGTCTGCGCGCTCATCGCGCAGCGGCCGGTGTTCGGCGGCGGGCCGGGCACGGCGGCGGCGCGGCTGCACATCGAGTTCACGCGCTTCGTGCCGGAGACGGGACGGACGCTCGGAACGTATGTTACGAACGCGCACAACGAGTATCTCGGCTATGCGATGAATCTCGGGTGGCCGGGGCTCGCGCTTTATCTCGGCATGGTGGGCGTCACGTTTTTCCGCCCGCGGGAGAACGGGGAGAGCGCCGCGTGGCTCTGGGGCGCCGCGGCGTACTGGATGCAGGCATTTTTCGCGCTCGGCCTTGTCGTGAGCGCGCCGCTTCTGTGGCTCGCGTGGGGGCTGGTGCCGGCGCCGGAGGAAAGGAGCGGAGGACATGAACATTGCTCTGGAAAAGATCACGCTTGAAGGAATGAACGAGCTTGACCGCGATTTTCAGCGCGACCCGGCCACGTTTGCGGACATGAGTCTCTTTTTCGAGTATCGTTACTCTCCGGAAGAGACGCGAAAGCGGTTTGAGCGCTACGGCGCGCCCGACCGGCGGCATTTTCTCATTCGGCTCGACGGGTGTCCGGTGGGCGAGACCGGCATCAAGCATATCGACTGGGAGAAGCGGGAGGGCGAGCTTTCCATCCATCTCCAGAACGACGCGGTGAAAAACCGCGGTATCGGCACAGCGGCGGAGCGGCTTCTGCTCGCATATGCCTTTGATGAGCTGGGCCTGACCGCCGTGACCGCGCGGGTCATAGAAAAGAACACGCGCAGCCGGCGCGTGCTCGAAAAGGTAGGCTTTGCATTTGTCCGGCAGGAGAACGGCTTCCTACATTACCGCTGTGAAAAGATTTCTCGCTGACAGAGAGAAATGGGGAGGAGCAGAGCCCCTCCTCTACGGACGGATTTGATACGGTCTTGTAGGGGGGGCTCTGCTCCGCCCGTGCTGTCAAGAACCGCCGCAAACGCTTGCGTTCGCGGCGGTTCTTCATGCCCGAAAATCGAAAAGCTCGACCGGCTTTATCTCCAGTGCGTCGCAGATATCGAAAACCACGTCGAGAGAAACGGCGCAGTCCGCCGTTTCGATCCGGCTCATGTGTGTGCGGCTGATGTTCACGCGCTCGGCCAGCTCGCTCTGCGAAAGACCGCGGTCCTTGCGGTAATAGGCGATATTCAGCCCGAGACTCCGGTATTTGGAAAACTGATTGTTTCTCATGCGCTCACCCTTATTCAGTCTACCCGCAGGCGACACGCATTGCGACAACGTAAAAAGATATATTTATAACTTGTAATGTTACAAATGTTTTGCTATACTGCAAATACGACGTGTACTGCGCCAAAACGACAAAAAGACAGTGAGGGAAGAAAATGAAAAAACGGCATATCCTGCTTCTTGTGCTGGCCGTCAGCCTGCTTCTGTGCTCCTGCGGCGAGGTGAAGATCGAGAGCATCACGCTCTCAAAAAATGCGGCGGAGCTGAAGGAAGGGGAGAGCGTAACGCTTTCTGCCGTTGTCGCGCCGGAGAACGCAACGGAGAGCTACGGCTGGAAATCCGCGGACGAGGGCGTTGCAACGGTGGATGAGAACGGCGTCGTGACGGCGGTAGCGCCGGGGAATACGAACATTCTCGCGGTGTCCGAGAGCGGCAAAACAGCGGCCTGCTCCGTCACGGTTGCCGCGCCGACGGCGTATGAACTGCTCAACGATGCGGAGCGGGAGCTGTTCGACTATATGACCGGCACCATGCTGAAGAGCTTTTACAACGCTCCGGCTGTTCGGATTAGAAAGCTCTTCAATGTGAACGATGGCGACTTGACATACTATGCAATCGTTGCGGAATTACAGGGAACAAACAAGCTTGGCGGGACAATTTATAAAAGATATATTATGGTTCGGCAGGAGGGTGGCGTGTTCTGTGTCCCACTGGACGATGAATCCGACTACGGCACAGAAATACCGGTAGACCAGATGGATCCCGCAAAAATCAACGCCGCACTGGAAGAGTACTGGAGCAACGTCGGAATGCATGGCTGAAGGCGCTGCCGTAATAGGGGGGACTTGCTGAGACCGAGGGCTTCTTCCTCTTCATAGATAACAACGCCCCGCCTGTTGGATGTTTGTCCAACAGGCGGGGCATTTGCTTTACTCTTCTTTTTTGTTTTCGTCCGGTTCGCTCTTCGCTTCCGCGTTCTCGGCGGGGGCGGCGGGCGTTTCGGTTTCCTTGAGAAGCTCGGCTTCCTTCTGCTTCACGGCGTCGGATTTCTCCGGCAGCGGGGGCATGCATTTGTGATCGCAGAAGTAGCGGAAGTCCTCGCCGTCGATCGTCTCGTTGATGAGCAGATATTCCGCGAGCGCAACGAGCACGTCGGCGTGGGCGCGGAGGATCTCCTCGCACTTGAGCGCGGCCTCGTCAAAGATGTGCTTGACCTCTTCGTCGATGATGGCGGCGGTCTCTTCGGAATAGCTCTTCGTCTGGCCGAAGTCGCGGCCGATGAAGATGCTGTGGCCCGAGGAATCGAAGCTGATGGGGCCGAGACGGTCGCTCATGCCGTACACGGTGACCATGTTGCGGGCGGTGTGCGTCGCCTGCTGGATGTCGCCGGAAGCGCCGGTGGAGATGTCGTCAAGGAAGATCTTCTCGGCGATGCGCCCGCCGAGCGCGACGACGATGTCCTCAAACATCTCGCTGCGCGAGCGGAAGCTCTTGTCGTCCTGCGGGCGGAACAGCGTGAAGCCGCCGGCCTGACCGCGCGGGATGATCGTGATATACTGCACGGGATCGACATGCTCGAGATAGTGCGCGGCGATGGCGTGACCGGATTCGTGGTACGCGGTGAGCCGCCGCTCCTTCTCGGTGATGACGCGGGACTTTTTCTCCGGACCCATGGAGACCTTGAGAATGGCGTCGTCAATGTCCTTCTGCATGATGAACCGGCGGTGACGGCGCACCGCGAGCAGCGCGGCCTCATGCAGGCTCTCGTCGTCATACGCGCCTTCCTCGGTGCAGAGAATGACATGGCTGCCGTGGATCTTCTGCGTATGGAGCCACAGGTCGCGCTTGTCCGCCTTGCGCGTGAGCGCGTCGTTCTGCACGTTGCTGCGGCCC
>ERZ827186.2028-NODE-2028-length-14651-cov-3.912236_pt1 | contig 14651 bp, 10 predicted proteins | sample MGYA00519918_ERZ827186 | MGnify/ENA primary metagenome ERZ827186 (study PRJEB31778, sample SAMEA3449275) | human gut metagenome | biome: human gut; feature: human-associated habitat; material: faeces | place: United Kingdom | collected 2010/2012 ... | reverse complement strand
CCGGATCTTCACGGTTGCCCGGATCCCGTCAAGACGGGGCATCATTACATCAATGATAAGAAGATCCACTTTTTCTGTATGGAGGATATCCAGGGCTTCCTGCCCGTCATAAGCTTTCAGAATGTGATATCCCTCCTGTGTAAGATAGATTTCAATTGCCTCCACGATGTCTTTGTCATCATCGCAAACAAGTATGTTAGCCACTTTTTTGTACCTCCCTGATGTTCTTAGAATAGCAGCCGGAAATTAAGACGAAAGGGGTAAATTCTTAAGATTCCATGAAATCTATTGTACTATATCACATAGGGAGTGTAAATAAAGCGCATGGATTGTTTGTGAAATGAGAAACTCATAGTATGCACAGCAACTCTCAAAAAAATATGAAAGCGCAGAACAAACATTCGGTTTACCCTGTACTTTTTTTATATAGGATGATATACTGAAAATATAACCATACTAAAAGAAAACTACCTTAATTTTGGATAAATGAAATTTGATTAAAACAGGAGAAATCACATGGATCATTTCAAATTACACTCCGAATACCAACCCACCGGCGACCAGCCTCAGGCAATCGAGAAACTGGTCAGGGGATTTAAAGAAGGCAACCAGTTCGAGACTTTGCTTGGTGTCACCGGCTCCGGTAAGACCTTCACCATGGCGAATGTCATTGCCCAGTTAAACAAGCCAACTCTGGTACTTGCCCATAATAAAACACTGGCGGCACAGCTTTACGGCGAGATGAAAGAATTCTTCCCGGAAAACGCAGTAGAATATTTTGTCTCCTACTACGATTACTATCAGCCGGAGGCTTATGTCCCGTCCACAGATACCTACATCGCTAAGGACGCATCCACTAACGATGAGATCGATAAGCTCCGTCTCTCCGCTACAGCAGCCTTATGTGAGCGCAAGGATGTAATCGTGGTTTCGTCGGTATCCTGTATCTATGGCTTAGGTGCACCTCAGGAGTTTTTTGATATGATGATCTCTCTTCGCCCTGGAATGGAGAAGGACCGTGATGAGGTTATCAAACAGCTGATCGATATCCAGTACACAAGAAATGAGATGGATTTTCATAGAGGAACTTTTCGGGTGCGTGGCGATGTGCTGGAAATCTTTCCAGCTAACTCTACAGACCGGGCAGTGCGTGTGGAATTTTTTGGCGATGAGATCGAGCGGATCACAGATATCGATGTGCTTACCGGTGAGATCAAAAGTGTGGAAAGCCATGCGGCGATTTTTCCGGCGTCCCATTATGTTGTGCCTCAGGAGCAGATCCGTCGTGCAGCAGATGCCATTTTGGAAGAGATGAAGCAGCAGGTGGAATACTTTAAAAGTGAGGATAAGCTGATCGAGGCTCAGAGAATTGCGGAGCGTACCAACTTTGATGTGGAAATGATGAAGGAAACGGGATTCTGCTCCGGGATCGAGAACTACTCCAGGCACCTGACAGGGCTTGCACCGGGGCAGCCGCCGTATACACTGATGGATTACTTCGGAGATGATTTTTTACTTATTATAGATGAGTCCCATAAGACAGTTCCCCAGGTTGGCGGTATGTATGCCGGTGATCAGAGCCGTAAACAGACACTGGTGGATTACGGCTTCCGACTTCCGTCTGCTAAGGATAACCGTCCATTGAGCTTTGATGAATTCGAGAACAAGCTTGACCAGGTAATGTTTGTATCTGCGACACCGGGAGAATATGAATATGACCATGAGCTTCTCCGCGCAGAGCAGATCATCCGTCCTACAGGGCTTCTTGATCCGAAGGTGGAGGTGCGTCCGATCGAAGGACAGATCGATGATCTTGTAGCAGAAGTAAATAAGGAAATTGAAAAGAAAAATAAAGTCCTGATCACGACCCTGACCAAACGTATGGCAGAGGACCTTACCGATTATATGAAGGATCTGGGAATCCGTGTCCGATACCTTCATTCAGACATTGACACTCTGGAACGTGCGGAAATCATCCGCGATATGCGCCTGGATGTGTTTGATGTGCTAGTCGGGATCAACCTTCTGCGAGAAGGACTGGATATTCCGGAGATCACGCTGGTAGCGATCCTGGATGCAGATAAGGAAGGCTTCCTTCGTTCGGAAACATCCCTGGTACAGACTATCGGCCGTGCTGCCCGGAACAGCGAAGGCCATGTGATCATGTATGCAGATAATATGACAGAATCCATGGAAAAAGCAATCTCGGAGACAGAAAGAAGGAGAGCGATACAGGAGGCTTACAACAGGGAGCATGGCATCACTCCAACCACGATCAAGAAGGCGGTCCGTGATCTGATCGCTGTTTCGAAGAAGGTGGCAGAGACAGAAGTGAAGCTTAAAAAGGATCCGGAATCCATGAACCGAAAAGAACTGACGAAGGTGATCGCTCAGGTAGAGAAGCAGATGCGTGCTGCGGCAGCAGACCTGAATTTCGAGCAGGCTGCTGAGCTGAGAGACAAGATGCTCGAATTAAAAAAGAATTTGGAAGAATTAACGGAATAGGCTGCGAAGCAGCTGACAGTACAACACCCCTGGCTGTTACAGCCAGGGGTGTTGTCGGGTATGCTCGATCTGTTTTTAGGAAAAGCTTATTTTGTAGTTGAAAAGCCCAGGGAGCGCAGGGTGATGCCGGAGCCCTTGAGAAGATCAGTCCAATATGGAATAGCCATATCCAGAGTGTCGTTGGCAAGCTCGGAAGCATCTTTTTGTGTCAGAATCTGCCTTAGCTTGGAAGAACTAATCCTGGGAGCGGCCTCTGTAACACAGACTGTGCCAGGCAGAATTGCCGATTCTGCCGGAAGCATGGTCAGTACAAAGACTGTTATCAGAGATATCAGGATTTTTTTCCATTTTTTCATAGCGATCCCTCCTTCGAAAAAATATGATGGTTCTCTTTATTGATTGATTATAAGTAAAATTCCGGAGAAGGGCACTGGCATTTGTGCCAGTAACTTTGTTATAAAGAAGAGAAGAAGTTATGTATGCTGTTCCCGATAGGCGGAAGGGGTGATCCCCATTTTCTTTTTGAAGCTGGTGCTGAAATAATATTGATTGGCATAACCACACTTCAGGCTGATCTCCTTCAGACTCATAGTAGTCGTAGTCAGATAACGGGCGGCTGCGGAAATTCGCTGAGATGTGATAAAGTCACTGAGACTGATTCCCTGATTTTTTTTGAAAAGAGCACTTAAATAAGCAGGGCTTACATTGGCAGAGGCAGCAATATCATTGAGGCAGAGCGTATTGTCAGTGTAGTGTTCGTTGATATAGGAAATCACCAGTTCACAGAGCTTCTGGTGATAATCATTCATGGAGGAATCAAGCTTCCGGCATAAAAGATGGCACAGATCCTTCAGCCATTGACATAGCTCTTCCGTATTATGAAACTCATTTATGTGGTTGTAAACATACAAAATTTTAGCTTCAAGGTCATGCGTATCCAGATTTAATTCATAGAAAAATTTCAGGATCCGGCCAAGAAGAGAATAAATCTGTATGAAAGCGAAATTCTTTGTGCGAAATTTCTGGGTAAGCCAGTCGGAAAAATTCTGAAACCAGAGATCTATGGCAGAGGTATCCTTTTTACAGAGAAGCCGGATCAGTTCATCTTCCTTTGTATCTGAAAAATCTGCAACAGACAGATCGGAACCCAGGGCCTCTCTTCCGTCAAAGATATTCTGATGCGGGAAAAAGAATCTGTATTCCAGTGCATGTACGGCGCTTTTATAAGAATGGTTCAGGTTCCAAAAATCCTGGACAATTGTTCCAATACCTGCGTTGAGAGAAAGTCCCAGTGGCTGGCAGGCATCTGCGATTGAGGAAATAAGTCCGCTGGTAAGCTGGCGGAAGCTGTTGGACTGACAGCCGCTGTGTCCCAGAATGCACAGATAGCCATCCATATCCGGGAGAAGATACACAAAATCAAGAGAAGCGGTTTCCTCAGTTATCAGATCCTGAAGGTTGAAAAGCTCCATCTGAAACTTTTCAATCCCGTAAACAGCTTTTAGATCCGGAGCATTTTCAAGCTCCAGAATAACAACTGTATAAAAATCATAATTCAGCTCCAGGTTCAGATACTTAAGATAAGGCTTCAGTCGGTAGGCTGCTTCAGAAGACGGAAGGTGTGTGATCTCGCGGAAAAATTTTTCCGTAAGAAGAGGCCTGCTTTGTTTCAGAAGCTGGAGATTTTTCTGTTCCTTTTCCATCAGTGCAAAAGCGTTTTTTACCTTCTGGATAAGATAGGCATAATCCAGAGGCTTTTCGATATAATCCAGAGCACCGAGGAGCAGAGCGCGTCTTGCATATTCAAATTTATCATAGGCACTGATCAGGATGATCTTCACCATAGGATTGATCTCAAGAGCTTGACGGCTCATGGAAATGCCGTCAAGATCAGGCATTTCAATGTCAGAAATGATCAGATCTGCCGGTTCTTTTTTCATGGCTTCGATAGCAGAGGTTCCATTGTAGCAGACATGGATGATCTCTGCATTCAGCGTTTCCCAGTCTATGTTTTTTTCGATACCTTCTGCAGATAAGTAATTATCATCTACGATCATTATTTTTTTCATCGATATCTTCCTCCATCTGTTCGAATTCAATGGTGACGTATGTGCCGTTTCCGGGGTTGCTGCGGATCCTTACGGAACCGTTTCCGTATAATGGGTTGGAAATACGGGAACTTACGTTGGAAATTCCAAAATGCTTCTCATAATCAATAACATTATGCTCAATAGCATGGCGCAGCTGTGCAAGGGTTTCGGAGTCCATGCCGGCACCGTTGTCCTCAATGGAGATCACAACCGTATCATCGCCATAAAGAACATGGATCGAAATGAAAACAGCTGGTGTGCCCGAAGAAATCCCGTGCAGAATGGAATTTTCGAGAAATGGCTGAAGTGTAAACTTGCAGATCAGGAAATTTTCGATTCCATCTTCTGCTTCGATCTCCCAGTCCAGATTATCTTTATGACAGAGCTTTTCCATTTCCAGATAAAGCCGGGCAATTTCCAATTCATCTTTAATAGGAATAAGTTCCTTTGATTTACGCAGGGTAAGACGGTAAAAGGCAGTCAGATTTGCAATCATCTGATCAGCAATGTCAAGCTTTCCAAGGGACTGGCAGGTACGGATCGATCCCAGGATATTGTAAAGAAAATGCGGATTGATCTGTGACTGGAGCAGCTGGTATTTCAGACGTTCTTCGTTTACGGAAAGATTTACAATGGACTTCAGGTTTCCGGCTATTGTGTGCTGCATATCTTCAAAGGTGATGCCCAGTTTGTCAATCTCATCATACCTGGAAGGATCATCCGGGTGGGGAACAGTAACGATAGATAGATGTTCCGGGTCATATCCCAGCTGAAAGGCTTCCATTGCATAGGAAAGTGCAGTGATCTTCCGGGTAAGATTTTCGGAAAACAGGATAACGATGATAACAGTAAGGAGCAAGAAAATAAGGACAGTGATCAGTAAGGCACGGATCAGGATGTGCGTGTTGCCCTGAATATAGCTTTCCGGGATTTCGGTAACATGAAGCCAGCCATTGCTTAAGGTGCAGCAGTTATAATATTTGTCGCCGCTGTGAAAAGAAGAATCTGCATTTCCTTTGAGTTTCTGAAACTGTGCTTTGGAAATTCCGGATAAATTCAGTGAGGATGTATTTTTTGCTGCAATCTCTCCGTGATCTGTGAGAATGTAGCTGTATATGCGGGAATCCAAAGCAGCAGGCTGCAGATAAGTGGTAAGCTCTGAGGTGTCCAGAGCAATGCCGTAGGCGTATTCCAGAATACCGGTGGCCTGATTTTTCAGTGCCCGGACGCAGAGGATCACATCGGCAGATGATTTTTTTGTGGACAGTATTTTAGGCAGAGGCATATTGGAAACCGGTATCCAGACAGAGGAAAAGCCTGAACCGGAAACAATATTTTTATCCAGACCATATGCAGAAAGCTCATCTGTGGAAAAGAAGTACAGGCTTTCTTTTGAACCGAGCTGATCGGGCTGCAGAAAAACATATATATGGAAGAAATCGAATGTGGATTTATACAGCGAAATATTGTTTTTTACAGTGGTGAATTTTTTCAGTGCATCTACCTTATTAGAGGAAGGCTGATTTAGGGAGTACATTTGAAACTGTATGGTATCTGCTACATTTTCAACCTGACCGAGGCGGTCGTTCAGCTGAGAGACCAGCTGCTTGTCAGTCATTACGGCAGAATCGATGATACGATCTCTGGCAATGTTATAGGAAATGTGATAGCTGATGAAGGTCAGGGAAATCAGAGGTACCATAGTTGCGATCAGAAATGCGAGCAGGAGCTTATAGCGAAATGAGGAAAAAATGGGTGGGATACATTTGTGGAATTTCATAGTACATACTCTCCTTTATGTCGAAAACAAATTAATGAAACCGAATCCAGCTGTGAAAAAAAGCCGTTACAAATATAGATTATATAAAAGGATTATAAAAAATTAACAACAAAAATACAAGAGAACGAAAAATAATATAAAGAAATCATAAAATATTGTATTTAGAATGAGGGGGCTCTCTGGTATCCTTAAACCATCAAAAACAGGTGTGGACAAACACGAAAATGTCCAGAAAGGAAGAAAGATATGAAGAAAAAAGTAATGAGTGCAGTTTTGGCAGCAGCGATGGTTGTGGGTATGGCAGGTAACGTGGTTACTGTTTCCGCAAAGGAAAAATATGATCTTACCTTATACAGCGTCAACACCACAGACCCGGATTTTGAGGACTGGCTTGCAAATGTGGAAGATGCCACGGGCCTGAACATTAATGTAATTGCGGCACCTACAGATACAGATACCCGTCAGCAGAAGATCACCACAATGCTTTCCACAGGAGATACTTCCGTGGATGTCATTGAGATCAACGATGAGATGAGCGCGGCATTTAAAAATTCCGGATGGCTGGAAGGACTGAACGATACAGTAATGACAGATGATATCGCTGATCAGTTTGCCCAGGGATATGTAAAGGATATGATCACAGATAAGGACGGAAACATCGTCGGTGTTCCAGGCTATACAGGATATCTTGCATTCTGGGTAAATCAGGAGATCATGGATGAGGTCGGAATCAAATCCATTGATACAAAAGAGGATTTCATGAAGTATATGAAGGCTGTTTCCAAGGACGGAAGATTCGGCTACGGCGGTTCCTGGGAGAAAACTTATGCATTTAACGAGCTTGCACAGTTTGTAAACATGTTCGGCGGCGATTATTTTGACTGGACCAAAGAGGAAAACAAGGAAGCAGTTCAGTTCCTCCACGATCTGGTTGCTGATAAAGAAACATCCATCGAGCAGATCGCTGATAAATATGAGCAGATGAATCCGAAGATCAATGACGGAAAATACGGATGCTGGTTCATGTGGGGCCTTGGAACAGATTATGCAAAGGCAGATATGCTTGGCGCAGATAAGATCCACATGGAAATGGTACCGGATTTCAGCGGCAAGGGAGAGCGTGCGATCTTTACAGATTCCTGGAGCTATGTTCTCAACAAAGCATCCAAGAATAAAGATGCAGCTGTGAAATTCCTCCAGTATATGGCTGATGAAGGCGGAATGGAAGCTTCCTATAAAGCATTTGACAGATATCCTGCAAGAAAGGATGTTGCAGAGAAGGTAGTTCCGGATTCTGACCCGGCAAAAGAAATGTACAGCAGATATGCAAATGAATGCAATGTACAGGGACGTCCGATGGTGGCACAGACAATGGAATTTATCAGCGATATGGGAACAATCTTCCAGTCCTGTATGAAAGACGAGATTACAGTTGATGAGTTCTGCAAGAAGGCTCAGGATGTGGTAGATATGTATAAGTAAAAGATATAAAAAAACAGCAATGTAAAGCAGAGGTAAAAGTCTGCTTTACATTGCTTGATGAACAGGGAGGAAAGTTCCATGACAATAAGTAAAAAAACTATGAAGTGGATACCGTGGCTTTTGATCCTGCCAGTTGTACTGATTCGAGGCTTTACAACAGTATATCCCATTCTGATGACTGTGAAAAACAGCTTCTTTAATATCAGTATCCTTGCAGGTATCAATGAATTTATAGGCTTCAAGAATTACCTGAAGGTATTTTCTGATCCTAAAGTGCTCACATCGATCAGCTTTACGGCAATATTTGTGGTTGCTTCCATGATCTTTCATGTGATCCTCGGAGTTATCCTGGCACTGATCCTGAATATGAAATTCAAAGGCCGCCGTTTTCTGAGGACCATCGTGCTGATCCCGTGGGCTATGCCTGCAGTAGTAGCCGGTATGGCTGCAAAATGGGCATTTAACAATGATTATGGTCTGATTAATGATTTTATCCGCTGGTTTGTACCGGGTTACCAGAACAGCTGGCTGATCAATACAGGTACTGCAAGAGCAGCGGTAATTGCAATGGACCTGTGGAAGGACCTTCCGTTCTTTGCAATCCTTGTACTTTCCGGACTTCAGTTTATTTCCGGCGATATCTATGAGGCAGCAAAGGTAGACGGTGCAAACGGGATCCAGAGCTTTTTCCGGATCACACTTCCGCTGATCGCAAAAAATGTCCTGACTTTATGTATTCCGTTCACACTCTGGAGACTGACAACCTTCGATCTGGTTTATTCCATGACATCTGGAGGCCCTGGAGAGGATACTGCGCTGATCGCATACAGAATCACAACAGAAGCATTTACAAATCTAAACGTAGGATATGCTTCGGCGCTGGCTATGCTGCTGTTTGTTGTAATGGCGATCTTCAGCTGGTTGAATATACGTGTTATGAATAAGTTTGACAGTTAGGGGGAATTATCGTGAAGAATACAGGAAAATATAATGTTTATCATGGAGTGGTAGCCGTTGGAAGATGGGTTCTGTTTGCAGTTGTGGCTTTTCTGATCCTGTTCCCGGTTTACTGGATCTTTATTTCTTCGATCACACCGTCAGGAGAACTGTTTAAAACACCGATCGATTATCTTCCGGATCATCCCACACTGGAAAGCTATAAATTTCTGATACAGAATGTAGGACTGCTTTCAAAGATCGGAAATACAGTTCTGATCGTAGGCATTACACTTGTGATCAGTACCGTGCTGTGTGCAATGGCTGCCTATGGATTCTCAAGATTTACCTCAAAGGGAGTTTCTGTTGCATTTGCATTTGTGCTGGCTACCATGCTGATCCCTGAGGTTGTTACAGCCCGCCCGCTGTATGAGTTTATGCAGAAGGTAAAGCTGTATGATACATATCCGGGACTTATCCTTCTTTATATCAGTACCGTTATACCGTTTACGGTTCTGATCCTCAGAAACTTTGTCGGTGAGATCCCGATCTCACTGGAGGAGGCAGCTGCTATTGACGGCGCATCTTTTTCACAGAGACTGTTTACGATCGTTCTGCCGCTGATGAAGCCGGCAATCGCTACGGTTTGCATTATCAACTTTATTACCTGTCTGAATAACTTTTTCACACCGTTGTTTTATTCAAATGGTATTCAGGTACTTTCTGTTTCCATCGTACAGCTTCCGTTACGTGACAACATGTATGGAGTTCCGTGGGATCTTGTCAGCGCCATGGGATGGATCATCCTTCTTCCGATCATTATCTTTGTAGCTGTTTTTGAGAAACAGATCATGGATGGTATCATGGCAGGTGGAGTAAAAGCGTAAATATAATATTTTTAATTTCCAAAAGAGAGGAGAAAACAGATATGTATCAGGCATTTACAGGCGGACTGGGAGGAATCGCACTTGCAAAGCATGGAAAAAGCCGTGCGATTAATGCAGAAAATCCTCATGGAGAAAAAGGCAGAGGCGGTATGGCTGCAAGTCATCTGGGACCGTCCAGAAAAGGAAGCCCGTGTCTCAGGGATATTGAGCCGGGAACTGTGGTAACTCTGGCAGAAATGGAAGGACCGGGACAGATCAATCATATTTGGATCACCGTCGACAACAAGACTACAGAGGCAGATTGCTTTGTACTGAGGGATCTTGTGATCCGTATGTACTGGGATGACGAGGAAACTCCTTCCGTGGAAAGTCCTCTGGGTGATTTCTTCTGCTGCGGATTCGGAAGAGAATGTTTTGTAAATTCTGTTCCGGTGGCTGTTGTTCCAAACAGGGGCTTTAACTGCTATTTCCCGATGCCGTTTAAGAAGAAAGCAAAGATCACACTGGAAAACCAGCATGCAAATAAAATCCCGGCTTTCTTTTATCAGGTAGATTACTGTCTCTATGATGAGCTTCCGGACGATATTGCTTATTTCCATGCGCAGTGGAGAAGGGAACGGTTGACAGAAAAAACAAAAGATTATACAATTTTGGATGGAGTAAAAGGAAAAGGCCATTATATAGGAACCTACATGGCACTTACCACACTGGAACGTTACTGGTGGGGCGAGGGAGAAATGAAGTTTTATATTGACGGAGATGAGGAGTATCCGACCATCTGTGGAACAGGAACGGAAGATTACTTTGGTGGTTCCTGGAGCTTTGCCAAACAGGTGGATGGAAAAACCGTGGAACAGAATTATAACACGCCGTATCTGGGATATCCGTATTATTCTGCCCATGACGAGCTGATCCACAATTTTTATCATAATGATGACTGCCCGCCAATGAGAGGCTTTTACAGATGGCATTTACAGGATCCAATCTGCTTTGAAGAGGATCTTCGCGTTACGATTCAGCAGATAGGCGTCGGATACCGTGGCCTGTTTGAACGACAGGATGATGTGGCAAGTGTAGCGTACTGGTATCAGACACTTCCTCATGCACCGTTCCAGCCGTTGATGTCAAAAGAGGATAGATGGCCCAGATAAAAAGGGTGGTAGAGATTGAAAAAACAGGTATTTTGCGGGGTATTTGCCCTGGCTCTGGCAGTGACAGGATGTGGAGTCCAGAAGAAGGAGGCTGCATCTGATATTGTGCCGGAGAACAGACAGGAACTGACGATCCTTCATGTGGATGCAGGCACAGAAGGCTTTGATTCTTTTATCAGCCAGGCGGAAAAGGAGCTTGGAATAGAGATCCATATCGAAAAATGTCCGGCCAATGCGGACAATCGCCAGGCCAAAATAGCAACTCTTCTGACATCAGGAGATGATTCTGTTGATCTGATCACAGTAAATGATGAGATGATATCCGAATTTAAACATAAGGGATTTCTTCTTCCGTTGGAAGATACGGTTATGACAGAGGAGACAGCGGCGAATTTTCTGCAGGAATACCTGAAAGAAATATGCATGTCAGACGGACATATTTTTTCGGTACCGTTCAGGATGGATATCATGGCATTCTGGGTGAACCAGGAATTGCTGGATCAGGCTGGTCTGGACAGACTCTCCTGTCTCAGTGATCTTGAGATCCTTCAGAAAAAGCTTCAGAATACGGGAAAATATGCATATGGGGATGCATGGGAGATTTCTTACATATATAATAGTATCAGCGAGTATGTCGATTTTTTCGGAGGAGATTATACAGACTGGACGGATCCGAAAACAAGAGAAGCGGCAGAATATATGAAGCGAATGCTGGATACAGGGATGATATCAGAGGAGAATCTGATCGACCAGCATGACCAGCTGAATGAAAAATTTATAAACGGCCAGTATGGATGTATGTTTATGTATACCGGTGTGTTGAGTACTTTTCAGAATGCAGGCGTGTATGGAAAAGATAAGATCCATATGGCACCATTTCCGGAATTTGACGAGAAGGTGACCAATATCGCAACCTGGCAGTATGTACTGAATAAAAATTCTGATCATAAAGAAGCAGCTCTGAAGTTCCTTCAGTATGTGTCCGGATATGAGGCCAGTAAAAATTACGGACAGCTGACAAAAATGTGTCCGGCAAGACTGGATGTGATCGAGGATAAGAATTTTGATCTGGATGGCATTGAAATGATCCGGCAATATCTGAAAGATTATAAGCTGAAAGCAAGACCACTGTGTGCCGATTCCATAGAAGCCGTTTCGTCCATGGGAACGGAATTTCAGAAATATATGCTGGGACAGAAAACAGAAGCGGAATTTTTTGCCGGGGCACAGAACTGCATAGACCAGTATTACAAAAAAGCATCGTACTGATGCTTTTTTTGTTTTGAAAAAATAAGAACTTTTTTTCAAAACATATTGACAAATATTTTACATGGTGATATCTTAAAGACTGTAGATGTTAGCACTCCACTAAAATGAGTGCTAACAGATGTAAAAAAAGAATCAACATCCGTCAGGAAAGAATAAAAAGGAAAGGAGATGGATTCATGGAAGAGGTGTTGAATGAGCGCAAGCAAAAAATCTTAAAAGCAATCATCAAGACCTATATGGAAACCGGAGAACCGGTTGGTTCCAGGACCATTTCCAAGTATGCGGATCTCAATGTCAGTTCCGCAACGATCCGAAATGAGATGTCAGACCTGACAGATATGGGCTATATCGTCCAGCCTCATACCTCAGCAGGAAGGATTCCTTCAGATAAGGGCTACAGACTTTACGTCAATGAGCTGATGAAGGAGAAGGAAGCAGAGGTTGCAGAGCTGCGAGATCTGATCATTGAGAAGACAGATAAGATGGATAAGGTGCTTAAGAAGGTTGCGAAGGTTCTTGCTTCCAATACCAACTATGCTACCATGGTTTCCGTTCCGCAGTACAGCGGCAACAAGGTCAAGTTCATCCAGCTGTCGAGGATGAGCGAGCTTCAGCTTGTGGCAGTGGTTGTCAGTGACAACAACACAGTCCGGAACCAGATCATCAATCTGGATGAGGAAATGGACGACCAGACGATCCTGAAACTGAATCTTCTTCTTAACACCAATCTCAATGGGATCCCGATCCAGGATATCAACCTTGGGATGATCGCCAGACTGAAGGAACAGGCAGGCAGCCACAGCGGTGTGGTGGCAACGGTTCTGGATGCAGTGGCAGCCACCATTCATGTGGAAGAGGAAGATATGGAGATCTATACTTCAGGTGCAACTAACATCTTCAAGTATCCGGAGCTTGCCGATAAAGAGAAGGCAACGGAGCTGATCTCCGCATTTGAGGAGAAGCATGAACTTGCCGATCTTGTAAAAGAACAGATGTCAGATGGAGAGAATACAGGAATCCAGGTTTACATCGGTGATGAGATGCCAATCCAGACCATGAAGGACTGCAGCATTGTAACTGCCAGATATGAACTGGGAGACGGAATGTACGGAACCATCGGGATCATCGGTCCCAAACGAATGGATTATGAGAATGTAGTGGACAGTCTGAAGGAACTGAAGAATCATCTGGATGACGTTTTGAAAAAGAAGAAAACTTAGAAAGGCGGTAGAAAAAAAGTGTCGGAGGAAACAAAGAAAACATCCGAAGAGCAGGAAGCGGAGAAGGAAATCCCCGTAACTGACGGAGATCAGGAAGAAGAAAACCTGACACCGGAGGGAGAAGATCTGCCGGAGGAAGAAAACAATACTCCAGGCGAAGAAGCTGCCTCAGAGGATAAAAAAGAAGAAAAATCAAAAACTTCCTTCTTCGGAAAGAAGAAAAAAGATAAATCTGAGCAGAAGGTGGAGGAACTTACCGATCGCCTGAAGCGTACCATGGCTGAATTTGACAATTTCCGTAAAAGAACGGAAAAAGAAAAATCCAGTATGTACATCATCGGAGCAAAAGAGATCGTTGAAAAGATCCTGCCGGTTGTGGATAACTTTGAAAGAGGTCTTGCACAGGCACAGGAAGGCGATGCTTTTGCAGATGGAATGAAAATGATCTACAAGCAGCTTACCACAACACTGGATGAGCTTGGTGTGAAGCCGATCGAAGCAGTGGGAAAGGAATTCAACCCGGATTTCCATAATGCAGTGATGCATGTGGAGGATGAAGAGGTTGGAGAGAACATCGTGGTGGAAGAATTCCAGAAGGGTTACACCTACAAGGATTTCGTAGTACGCCACAGTATGGTGAAGGTTGCGAACTAACTGACAACAAACTTTATTTTAACAGATACAGACTAAAACAGGAGGAAAAAATCATGGGAAAGATTATTGGTATTGACTTAGGTACAACAAACAGCTGTGTAGCCGTAATGGAAGGTGGACAGCCGACAGTTATCGCAAATACAGAAGGCGCAAGAACAACACCATCCGTTGTAGCATTGTGGAGGACCTGCTGCCCACCTATGTGGAGAGGCTGACCTCGGAGGAAACCAACATGGCGGTGGAGGCCCATCTGGCGTCCTGCCCCGCCTGTGCGGCCAAGCGGACCGCCATGGGGGCGAAGGAAACGGAAGCGGCGGGTCAAAACGCCGAAGAGACCGCCCGGGAGGTGGACTATCTGAAAAAGGTGCGGCGCAGGAACCGGCGGAGAGTATGGCTGGCGGTGGCCTGCACCACGCTGGTGCTGGCGGCAGTGATTCTTACAAAAATCTTCATCATTGGCGGGCCGGGACAAGCCAATGATGTGGGGGTTCGCCTCGTGGAAATTGTGGATGGGGACACCCTGTCTGTCAATGTGGACTGCCTGTATGCTGTCAATGCCTTCTACGGCTGGGAACAGGATGAGACAGAAGATGGGGTTGTTTCTTTCACCGCCCGTGAAGCGAGAGCCTCTTTCATTCACCCAAACGATCTAGTAGACCTTCGGGTCCCACTGGAGG
>ERZ827186.2026-NODE-2026-length-14653-cov-1.930607_pt1 | contig 14653 bp, 17 predicted proteins | sample MGYA00519918_ERZ827186 | MGnify/ENA primary metagenome ERZ827186 (study PRJEB31778, sample SAMEA3449275) | human gut metagenome | biome: human gut; feature: human-associated habitat; material: faeces | place: United Kingdom | collected 2010/2012 ... | reverse complement strand
CAGGCGCGCGAAGTTTGACAGCTGCGGCAGCGCCAGCGAGAAAAACAGCGAGGACAAAAAGCGGTACGCGCTGTCCTGCGCGGAGATAATGACAAAATACACGCAGGGGCGCTTGCCTGGCAGCAGAAGGTCTACATCGTGGTTGCGTGTGATCTTGTCTGCCAGACGGCTTTGGAAGACCGCCAGCCGGTTGCCCAGGCCAATGACGATGTTGCCCCAGAGATTTTCCTTTGCCTTGAGGAACAGACCGTGCGGGTATTTGGCTGGATGCTCCGGCGAGAGGGCAGCTAACCTGCGGTTGATCTCCTCAATGCTCTCTGTCGCGATCATGCGGTACACATCGCCGAGCCCGCGTTGCTCAATGGGAAGTAGATTCCCGTTTGCATCGCGCAGATTGACGACATAGTGAATGAGCGCCATCAGGAGGTTCAGCTCCGCCCGGCTCCAGAAGTCGTTGGCTTCTTTCGGTCCTGACGTGTTCTGCACGATCGTGTTGGCCACCGTCTGCACGAGCTGCGGCTGGGTGTCCAGACCGTATAGACAGTTCCATCCGTCCGAGTGCTCCATGTCCAGAAAGTTTACCGCTTTCACATAAAAGCCGTGCTGCCGGAAATATGGAGAAAGACGTTCAAACAGCTCTCCCTTGGCATCCGTGATGAATGCGGACTCGCCGCGCTTCGCGCAGCCCATAAGAAATGGAATGATAAAGCCTCTGGACTTGCCGCTGCCCGGCGCGCCGATGCAGAGTAAGTTATTATTGTCTCCGGCAACCATCCGATGTGCCGCATAGAGCGCGTAAGCATCCGGATCATCCGGATGCTTTTTGACTTTGCCGAGGATCATGCCCTCCGTCTTGCCCGCAGGCGACAGCTCCAGAAATTCTCGCATTTCTTTCTCTGTCAAAAACCCGGACGTGCCATGTGTGCCGTCCGGGAGAATGTCAAACCCGCGCGGGTCATGCGTGTATTTGTAACCGGAGAACCAGATGTAGCCTTTTTTCGTGATGAGACAGATGATCAGGATGATCACCAGCGTCGTTACAATTCCAAAGCCGGTGAATACCGCACCCCAGTTTTTGAACGGGTTCAGCACCCAGATGCTTTTGATTTCTTCTTCGCCTGAGTGAAAGGTCGATGCGATTCCAAGCCGCAGGGAATTGAGAAACATCCCATAAAAATACCAGCCGACGATCACGGCTGGCACGCGCGTAGGCAATTTGGTTTTGTTTCTTTCGTACCAGCTTTTGAATCTTGCTTCCGATTTGTCCTCCAACTTTTCAAGGAGCTTTGAGAGGCGGAACATCCAGAACACTTCCTTCCGATGTGTAAAATGGCAGGTCAGGCGGCGCGTATGGCGCGGTGCTTCCGAGCAGCTCCCGCAGCGCCGATTCCGTAATGGTAAAGACACGCGCCTTTCCGGTCTCACGGTAGCGGCGGTTCAGAACGGTTTCCACCTGCTCCGGCAGCGCGGCCAGCACGATTTGGGAGATACCATCCGAACGGGTCGTTTCTACCGCCGCGTCAATGCGCCGTAGATCCATGTCTGCTGCCATGACGAACGGAACGCCCTGATACAGAGCGTCGTACATCGACCGGTCAGCGGACGGCGGAACGTAATGCGACTTCAGGATGATCCTCGCCAGAAGTTCGCGGTAATTGGGTACACCCATGATACGGAGCTGCAGGCAGCCCGTTTCATTGCAGGGCAGCAGAAGCAGCGGCAGCTTCAGGCAATCGTAGACCTCGCGGTAGGATTGCAGGCGCGTATTTTGCTTCTCTTGCACGGTATCCAGCTCGGAAAGGATTTCCTCATAGCTGGACGCGGCAAAGATCATGGCACGCTGTTTTGCAGGGATTGCCGCCGTATGATTTTGAAAGGCTGTCAGCTCATCCGTCAGCGCGACGCAGCCGATACTAGGGCTGACCCAGTGGATCGCGCACATGAGGTCGCCGGTATGGAGCAGCGCCGCCACGCGGGTGCTGCCCCATGGATTGGAGCCGCGATTGCGGGCAATCATGGGAAGAAACATCGCCTGTTCGCACAGCGCGGAAACATCTGTCGTAAAAACAGGAACGCCCGCCTGATACGCGGTGGTTATCAGCTTTGCTTGACGAATGCGGCGTATGGTATCAGCGGCTTTGTAAGCCGGGGCGACCGCGGCAGGGAGTTTTGGAAAGGCGGCGTCAAGCAGCCGGTTCCCGGCGGCGGTCAGCGTATAGGCTTGCGCGGGCTGATAGAGCTTTATCAGGCGGAGGATTTCAAGGTTCTGAACCTCACCCTTGGAAAACACGCCGGTCAGATCTTTCGCCAGCACAAAGCGGCACCAGCGGAGAAAGCGCAGGATATCAAGGTCGCGGGTCGTAAAAATCATGGCAGTTTCCATTTTCCTGCGAGGCACCGAAACTGCGCTTGCGCCGGTTCCGGCGCAACCACAATTTCGGTGCTTCTGCGTGACTTTTGGCTGCTTGACCGATGGGTAGCCGTAGATGCCGGTTTTTTGCCGTCCGCCGAATGCTTCAAATTACAAAGAAGCGTGAAATTACAAGCGGCTTGAGCCATCGGGTCTGTCCGAGCCTCAGACAAGGCAAAATGAAGTCGCGGAGCATAGGGTAACGGATGGCTCCAAAGGCCGGTATGCGATTCCTTTTCGATGAAACCGGAAAAATTCTTCCTCCGATTCCGGCAGCACCAGGCTGATATGGCAGACATTCTCCGCGCTGCGGCTGGACATCATGTGGACGGATAGGTGGTACTGGTCGTCATCATCAATGACCAAGCCTTTCAGCGCATTGCTTACGGCTTTCCAGCCCTTGTTGTCCTGATCGAATACGTGCCGGCCATCCACGTCGCTGTGTTCGTCGATCACCAAAAGCATCTGCTTGAAATGCAGGCGGAAATTTGTGCGCTGCATATACGCGGTCAAAAGCTGCCGCACCGTGTCCGTCAGCCAGGTCGCGGGCATATACCGGCAATGCGGCAGAAGCGTATCGATCTGCATATGCACCCAGCCTGCGCCCGCGATCTCAATGTGCCCGGACGGGAGCTGGAACTCCAGCCCGTCGCGCCGCCCGTATCCGCCAGCGCCCGGCATCTGTGTTTCGCAGAGGGCGCGCAGATAGAGCGTCGCAGACTCAAAGAAATATGCGGTTTCTTCCAGCGTGAGCTGCAATTTCTCGCGGCTCATTTTGCCGCCGTCAGAAAGTGCGGACAAAGCGCCTGCTTTCTGCGAAGCTTTGGCAATGACGGACTGAATCTTTTTTGTTTCTGCTGTAAATCTTTCCTCGTTCATCGTTCAAATTCCTTTCTGTTGTATTTTTTGAAAAAGACTGTTATACTAAAATCAGAAAAGCACTGGGAGGTGACGCAAATGCCATACACGATTGAAGAACTGCGCAGAATTATCACACCAATCGCACAAGCACATGGGCTGCGCAGCGTTAGCCTGTTTGGGTCGTATTCCAAAGGCACGGCGCGCCGTGACAGCGACGTGGATTTGAAAATCGAAAAAGGCAGCGCTATGTCCCTGTTCCAGCTCAGCGGTCTGCGGCTGGATATGGAGGATGCGCTGAAGGTGCCGGTCGATCTTATCACCAACGATTCTTCTGCCTGTGATTTTCTTGACCTGATTGCGAAAGATGAGGTGCTTTTATATGGGTATCCCGGAAATTAAATCTGTTGTTTCCAGACTCGGGCGGGAATATGGTGCGCAGCGGATCTGGCTGTTTGGCTCCTACGCCCGCGGGGATATGACGCCAACAAGCGACATTGATCTTCGCATTGACAAAGGCCGTATCTGCGGAATTGAGATGGGCGGCTTGCTCCTTGATCTGGAAGACGCGCTGGGTGTGCCGGTTGATTTGATTCCGACTGGCAGCCTGAGTGAGCGATTCCTGTCCAGTATTCAGAAAGACGAGGTACTGCTGTATGAGGCTTGACCGCGACGCCAGTATTCTGGAACACATTGTTTCCTACTGTGAGCAGATTGAGCTGACCGTCGATCGGTTTGGCGACAGCTATGATACCTTCCAGACCGACGCAATTTACCGCAATGCGGCCGCGCTCTGTATTCTTCAGATCGGCGAGCTGGTCGGCAAGCTGACAGAAGATTTCCGAAATAGTCACGATATGATCCCGTGGCGGAAGATCAAAGCCATGCGCAATATCGTCGCGCACAGCTATGGCACTGTTGACTCTGAAATCACTTGGGAGATCATCAAGGATGGTATTCCAGAATTGAAAGCCTACTGTCTGCAAGTCCTTTCAGATGAATGAAGCCGTCTGGCCTTTTGGTCAAACGGTTTCATTTTTTATGTTCCTGTTTAACAAATCTGTTGGCGATGTTGTAATGGCATCGTATTCTTTCTGCGTTGCGTAGAACGCAATGGGTACATGATTATAACCGATACACAGAAGCCCCTCGCCGCGGCGGAATCTTGTGATCTGACGGACTTCTTCCTCGGAGAGATTCAGAACATTTTGAATCAGCCGGGCTTCCTGTTCCTCCATCTGCATAACGATCTTGATGCGGCTGGAATCCAGAATGCCTTTGCCATATTTGCCGTTGTCGAGAGAGAACAGGTCTTGCATACCCTGCGTGGATGTGATCGCGATACCGCCGAGGCCGCGGATGGTCTTGACCATTTCCTGAATGTAGCCTGCCGCCAGCGGATTGGAGTTCGCGCCGACGAGCGACCACAGCTCGTCGGAGATCAGCGCCGAGAGCTGCCCGCCCGCGCCGGAAATGAGGTCGTTTGCAATGTCCGTCGCCCAGAAGATACCGGGCAAAAGCAGATCATCGGGCATACCGGATGTGTCAATGACAATGTATTTGTTATCGAGGTCGATCTCATTGCGGCTGCCCATCGCGGAGGCCGAGCCGGTCACATACCGCGCCAGCACAACGGCAAGGTGCTTCGTGTCTGCGCTGCTTTGCAGCACGTCGTACCAGTCCGCCAGAATGGGCATTCTGCGAAAACTCCCGTCCTCGTTCAGAACGGAAGCATTGTCAAACGTGATGCCATAGCGCCGGTAACACTCGACCAGCGACGTGTCCAGATAGTTCCGGTCTTCATCGCTGAGGTCGCGCTTTTGCAGGCTGTACCAGATAATCAGCCGCGAAATTTTATCTGCCAGCACGGAATCATCCCGGGAGGCAAGCCCTTTGAGGCCCGCGTAGGTATCGAGCGATTTTCTGCGGATCGCCATGATATTCGGGCAGTCCGGCGAGGATGGAGACATTCTCAGATACAGTCCGCCGAGCTGTTCGCAGCGCGGACGGAACTCGTGCCCCTTCTTCGGAATAATGTAAATGACACGCTTGCCCTGCTGCCGCAGACGGCCGCCGACACATTGGAGAGTGAACGTTTTGCCTGCACCAGACGAGCCGCCGATCCAGATGTTGCCGTTCGTATATTTATAGTCGTCATAGGGGTTCAGAAAGACCGGCGAACGGTTGTACATATTGAGACCAAGGAAGATTCCGTTGCGGTCAGACAACTCATAGGATGCAAATGGGAACGCTGCCGCCACGCCGCTGGTAAGCGCATTGCGGCGGGATTTGCGTTCAATGTCCGGATCAAGATACAAGATTGGCAACATGGACAAAAATGCCTGCTCCTGCTTATATTCGCAGCGGCGGGCGATCATGTCCACGGAGACACACAGCTTTTCAACTGCCGTGACACGATGCTCCAGCGTCTCCGGATCACCGGCCGTGACCTCAATGAGCGTGTGCATATAATAAAAATCCTCGCCCTGCCGGTTCATCACGTCCTTGAGGTACATTCCGGAGGCGATGGCGCTGTCCAGCTCCTCAAAGTCCTGCCGGGTGTCTGCAACATCGCGCATCCGGCTGCGATTCATCATGGTCTGCTGCGAGATCTTCGCCAGGATTTTTTCTTTGGATTGCTTATCAAAGTGGAACGAGATGCTGACGCCCTCGCCGGCCTCGACCAGCGGGGCCAGCCAGCTCGCGCCAACGGTCGTGGAATATCCGTAGCCCGTGATGTAAAGATAGGCATGAAAAATGCCGTCCACTACAATGTAGTCCCGGCTTTTGGTGTCCACGCTCGTGGGCGAGAGAATGTCCAGAATTGTTGTAGAGCCTGCCTCCAGTTCGCTCAGATCCGGCGTTTCCTCGCCGAACAGCAGGCGCTTGAGAAACGGCTGCTTCTTCGGATGCTCCTCAATGGGCGGCTTCTCCTCCGGCGGCAAGCCGGGCGGCGGGGTGTTTTTGTTCTTGCGGTTCTTTTTCAAGTGAATCACACTCCTTGAAATTATTTGGGTTTTGGATATAATAGAATCAGAAAGGGGCGTTCGTATGAGCACATTATCCTTCAAAGCGTTTTGCATTGAATACTATGCCGCGCACATCGGGCGGCCCAGCAATGAAGTCTATGCGCTGTTTGAACAAACTGGACTTCTGAACCTGCTCAATGAGGATTATGAAGATCTGCACGGTATGAGCATGGAATACCTGATGCAGTTTTTTGACCGGTATCTGGAGGGCGCGGCATGATTTTGTATCACGGAAGCACACTGGAAGTGCAGCAGCCGCGCATTCTCAAATCCGAAATCGGCCGTGATTTTGGTTTTGCATTCTATACCACGGATATTCAGGCACAGGCCGAACGCTGGGCCAGACGCCGCGCCATGATCGAGAGCCGCCGTACAAAAACGAAGGTTCAGGCTATTGTCAGCGTGTACGAATGGGACGATAGTGCCGCAAAACATCTGCAGTTTTTGCAGTTCGACGGCGTGAGCATGGAATGGCTGGAGTTGGTCGTTACCTGCCGCAGCCGAACAGATTATTCTCACGGCTATGACATTGTCGAGGGCAAAATTGCAAACGACAATGTCGGTGAAACGGTATCCTACGTTATGCAGGGGATCATGCGCAAAGAAGACGCCATCGAGCGGCTGCGGTTTGAACAGATCAATAATCAAATCGCATTTTGTACGGAAGCCGCCTTGCACACGCTTCATTTTCAGAACAGCTATATCTGCGGGAGTGTGAATCCATGAATCACAGCACAACACGCGCAACCATTTTGCCGGAGATTATCCGGAAAATCATGGCGCACGATCATCTGAGCGAAGATGAATCCTTGAGGGCCTTTTATTCCTCCGCAACCGGCGCGTCCTTTGCCGATGACGAAACTGGACTTTACGGCCAGTCGCCGAACTTTGTTTTTGGATTATATCTAGAAGAAATGCACAAGTGATGCAATACGAGAAGAAAACGAGAGATTCTACAAAAATCAGGCGAGGTAAGCGGATGGATCAAATTACGTTGCTAACTAAGTTCAAAGACGAACTTTCGGCATATTCCGACTTTTCGGAAATCAATTATGAAACAACATATGTCTCTCTATTCGAGCGTATCTTTGGAAAAGATGACCGTTTCTCGGCCAAAGCAAGGTTTATCGTTAGCGGATGGGGCGTTAAAGGCGCGGCGAATTTGTCGTATGGAGAAATTGGCAATGAGCAATATAATCGCAATAAGCACATTGCTTTTCTATCATTGCTTGATGAGGCTATAAATTTCAAACAGATGGATTCTCTTATCACAGAAGAACCCTCCAACGAAAGCACAGGGATTGTTATGAATAATAAAGTGTTTATTGTACATGGACATAACGATGCGCTCAAATACCAGCTTGCGGATTGGTTAAGAAAAATTGAAATTGAACCGGTAATTCTGCATGAGCAGGCGAATATGGGTATCACGTCCATATTGGGGAAAATCGAAAGATATTCCGGTGTCGATTGTGCAATTGTTCTCTTCACATCCGATGATATTGGCGGTCTAAAAGGTGACGTAGACAATTTGAAGCCACGTGCAAGACAGAATGTTGTTTTTGAAGCAGGGCTTTTTCTTGGCCTACTTGGCGATAAAAAGGTAATCATGCTCTGTGAAAAAGATTTAGAGCGGCCCGGTGATTTGGATGGGTGTATCTACATAGAAGCAGATGAGTATGGTGGCTGGAAAGAAAAACTTCGCGCAGAATTTGATGCTATTGGCATAGAGTATAGGCACTGATATACGGTTAATCAGTGGAAGATTTGCTCGTTTTGAGGAACGGAGAAATCCGTTCCTCGTTTTATTCTCCATACACCCCATGCACCTCCGTCGTCATATCGAACACGCCTTCCGGGAGCTTGACGCGCAGACTCGTTCCCTTGTTGATGAGTTCATACAAGAGCTTCAGCACAAAATCGTCTGTGTAACGAGGCTCTAAGACCTCCAGCTCGCAGATGTCCAGATAGCGCCTTGCGGTGTCCGCTTCTTCGTTCAGACGCTGGATGATGCCCTTGACCGTGTTGCGCTTGGCACGCATCTTGGCTTCGTACTGGAACACGAGAAAGAAGCGGTGCCGGATGGACTCGCTGGCAATGCCGAGGCCGATCTTTTCAATATTGTCCTCGATCTCCGCGCGGCAATTCTCACTTTCTTCGGTTTTCTGGAACTGCCGCATCTGCTCCACATATTCGCTCGTGTCCGGCGGAAGTGTGCGCACCTCGCAGCTCATACTGTCTGGTGCAATCTTCAGGTATGCGGCGTAGGACGTAATGATATTCTGCTGGTCGGACGGGGATTTCAGATAGAAGTTGACCGGCAGCACCTCAAGAATTTTGATGAACCGATTGTCCTTTGTGATGACCACGCCGCCAATGATGTTCTTGACCGGAAGCCACGCCTGAATGCTGTCACGATAGGTCGCGCCGCCGTGACTGGTCGGCGCGGCCGTGCCGAAAATGGCGTCCTTCATGCTCATAGACGCACCTCCCCGCGGTAAAAGATCATGCGCCGGTGCTTGCGCCAGTGCATCCACGCCTTAAGCCATCTGGTGAGGCTGTCGCCGCCGATGCCAATGAGCGCGAAACCGCCCACGGGAACGAGGATCGTCATCGTGACGATGATCTTCGGCATAAGCGTCAGCGGCAGCAGCGCCAGACAGAGAAAGAGGATAGGAATGCACAGCAGCACGGTTTCGACCGCATTGCGGATCTCAAACACGCCGAACAGCTTGCCCGCGTCCGTAAAATTTACGGGGATATGATAGGTTTCATAGCTCATATTCGTATTCTCCCACGCGCTCCATCAGCGAATTTTTGCAGGAATCATAGTCCTGCCGCAGCAAGCCCAATTTCTCTCCGCGCTGGGCAATGATCGTCTCAAAGCCGCTTTGGATTTTCTGTACCGTCTCCGCCGACGGTTTGTTTTCGCTCAGCTCCAGTTCGCTGATCCGCTGCGCGGATACGCCGCAGGCCCGGCCAAGCTCCACCATGCTGACATGGTGCCGCAGGCGGAGAATGCGGAATTTTCTGACCTTCATAGGCCCTCCTTTAGTCGTCATATTGTATGTACGGGATCTTGCACCAGCCCTGCCAGCCGCGGCCTTCAACCTTTGTGCGGACAACACCGTATTGGGTTCCCATCGCTTCAATGGCATAGCCGTTCCCGACGTAGACGCCCCAGTGTCCCTGCTTCCAAAGACCAAGACCGACAATATCGGGCATCGTGTCCATGCCGCCGTACTCGGTGCCGTTTTCCTTGGCAGACGCATACATCCGGTCGGCATTGTAGTCCGGCATCACGTTTGTATTGTAGTCAATGGTCAGTGTGTCGGGGTTCAGCCAGCCGTAGCCTTTGAGAAGCCCTACGCAGTCCGTTGTGCGCCGGCCAAGCCAGTGTTCGCGGATAAACGCCTCCGATGCGCCGATGTCCGGATACTGCTCCAACTTGTATTGGAGCATGGATTCCGTCAGGACGGTTCCAAACGTCCCCCACACATACCCCCAACCGTGTTCCCACGCCTGTATCGCATAGGCGGCGAGATCATGGTTGTTTTTTGTGCGCGGATTCGTAAAACCGGAGATATCAATGGTATTGTCGGCGTTTCCACCGCTCTCCGCGCCGCCTCCGCCGCCGGGCGAGGGCTCGGTCGGGCCGGTGTAGCCGGTATCGCCCGCATAGCTGGGCTTATAGGCTTCAAATTTGTCTTTGTATTTGTTGAGCGCGTCGCTTTCGTAGATCGTTTCAAACAGCGCGCCTGCCCATGTTTTTGCATCCTCATCGAACGCCAGATCATCCATGAGCTTGTCTTTATCGAGCGGCTGGAAGATGATACGGAGGACAGTCTGGTTGCCGGAGGATTCCAGCCGCGTTGTGTGCTTGAGATTGGAGATCAGAAGTGACTGAACTTCCTCCGGCTTCATTTCAGATAGATCCTGCTTGTGGGCAACAGAGTTGATAGCGATGTACCAGCAGAGATCTTCTTCATCGAACTTGCTGGATACCCTGATTTCATCGATCGTGACGCCCTGATTCTCATACGCGGCAGCTTCGCCGGTGATGATGGCGTCCTGCTGCGTCTTTTCAAAGTCCTCCAACGATAGATATGCGCCGCCGATGGAAAGCGCCTGCTCCCGCATGGTGATCTGCGGGTCCTTTTCGGACGTTTCGTAACCGAAAAACATATTTGGCATAGCGGAGATCACGAACATTGGGATCACGATGATGGCAATGAGAACGCCGACGGCAAACTTGATGATCGTTGGCAAGAGCTCCTTCGCAGCGGCGGCAGCCGCGCCGTGAAGCCCTCCTGCGATCGCCGCCCGCACGATGTTGACAGCTGCCTTGACCACGCGCGCCGCATTCGCCATGACCTCTGCAGCGGAGCGGCGGTTCCGATCATTCATCCGATGCCACCTCCTGGTTGTTCTCCTGCGGGCGCTTCGTTGTCTTCTGTGAGGCTTCATGCAGATCGAGATGCGACGGAATGGATTCCGGGGTTCTGCCGGTCAGCGGAACGAACGGTTTCTTTGCCGCCTTTTCCGCAGCGGGCTTCTGCGCCGCCGATGCTGCTTCCGTGTTGATCCCAACTGCCGTGGGCGCGATTCCTGCGGTACCGGGGCGATGATAGAGCGTCTGCTCCTTCTTCTGTGACTCCGGCTGTGTACCGACCCTGCGTTCCTGCGGTACCGGACGCTTGACGGAAGATTCCGCTGCTGGACTTCTCTGCGGCCCGCGCGATTCCTGCGATACCGGAGCCGGCGCAGTCATGCTGCCCATAGCAGCTGGAGCAGCCGGTTTCCTGCTCTGCCGTTCGGAAGAAGCGGGAGACGTATGCGCAACAGTTTGCGGTGGCTTTTCTGCGCTGCCGCTTTGTGCGGGAATTGGGCGCTGCGAAGCGCGCTGTTCTGCCGGACGTGCCGCATCAGACCGCGCGGTCGAGCGCGGAGGCGTACCAGTTTCGCGGTTGGAAGACGGTGGTGCCGGAGATACCGGCATTGTGGGTGTAGGATGCTCCCGATTTGTGGAGCGGCCATCCATACGGACTCTGCTGGACGGCTGCACCGTGCCGCCGGACTGCTGGGCAGAAACGTGGTTCTGCTGCGTGATCTGGGTGTTTCCATTCGCGGAAACGCGCGTTGTCTGCTGCACAGGCTGGGTATAACGCCCGCCGATGGATGTGTGCTGTGTTCCTGCCGTACCGGGCGCTGGCGTATTCTGCGGACTGCCCGATTGCTGCGGCCGCGTACCAGTTCCTGCGGTATCGCGGATCGGTGCAGAATGAGAATCTGGTTGTTTTCCTGCCACACCGTTTTGTGCGGGAATTGGCGGCGTGCTGCTGTGCGGCACAGACGGATTTCCTGCCATGCCGAACCGCGGAGAAGCAGGCGAAGCCGGATGATCTGCTGCTGGCTGCGCGCCTGCCATGTTTGGAGCCTGCACAAAGGTACTGCGCTGCTGCGTCGTTTCTGTATGCGCAGACTGCATCTGACCTTTTCCTGCGCTGCCGACAGGCTGTGCCGGGCTTCGGGGTGTGGCAGACGTAGATGCAGGATTGTTTGGCATTGCATTTGGAGCAAATGCCATTCCGGGTGCTCCGCGTTGAGTATCAGGCGGCTGCACAAAGGTGCTGCACTGCTGCGCGGATTCGGCCTGTACCGTCTGCCCCTGTGCGTTGCTGCTGTGATACGACTTTCCTGCGGGACCGGTCGGCTGAACGGTAGTGCGCGATGGATTTTGGCCTGCCGTTTTTCCTGCCGCACCGAACGAAACCGCGCCAGCATGATTCTGTGCCGCCGCGCTGCTGCGCGGATGGGATTCCGACTGGGAATGTACGGCCTGTTCCTGCTGCGTATTCTGCATGACCGCGCCGCCCATGACGGACTGCGAAGTTCCTGCATGATGATACGGCGCACCGGGCAAGGTTTTTGCTGCCGCGGGCGCTGCATGGTTCTTCGGCGCTGCCATGTGGCCCGGTGCACGTCTGGTGCCGGGCGGCACGGCTGTTTTCCGTGTGGGGTTCGGCTGCTTTCCGGTTCCAGCAGGCGCGGCTTGAGGGAATGCGCCCGCCATCTTTTCGGCGGCGGATTGTACGGTATCCGTCTGTGCAGCAACCGTCTGAGCCGAAATAGATTCTTGATTGAATGCAGGATTCGCGCTGTTTTGCTGCGCAGACGTGCTATGATGATAGCCGTTTGCGTGCGAGGGCGCATTGACATTGGAAGCGCTGCCAGCGCCGCCAGAGCGCGGTCCGGTCGGTGCATTCGGCTTGGAATTTCCGCTGCCGCTGCGCGGCTGATTGCCGTTCCTGCCGATGGTATGCGCTGCATTGGACACCATTGAGCGAACGACCATCATTGTCATCGCGCCGGGGAAGCCGCGGCCAAGCGGATCACCTGTCATAGCAGGATTCAGGCCGATCCGTGCAAGGATGCTGTCCGCTTTTTTCGCCACTTTGACGATGGTAATGATCAGCACCATCCATGGCAGCACGTCAAGGCCGCTCGGATAGTACGACAGCACAGATAAAAGCATCTTGACGAACATCACGTTCGTCGCCATGAGCAAACACATGGAGCCGAACATCCGGCACCAGCCATTAAAAATGTCCGACGTATTCCTGCTTCCGCCCATGCCAAAGGCGAGGGGTGAGGTGATCGTCAGCACGGCGAGGATAAAATACCGCTCTGCCATTTCCATAATGAGTTTGAACGTCTGAAACATGACGATGATGCCGCAGATCACGACAAGCAGCCAAGAACCGGTCAGACCGCCGAAGGAGGCTTCATCCGCAAATGTAATATCCACGGCGTCCGGCATTTGCAAAAGCTCAATGACGGTCGATGTCATGTTCAGCCCCAGCTCGCAGATCTGTGGGCTTGCCACCAGCAGAAACGAAAAGGCAAACGTCCGTGTAAAAAGCAGCTTCGGGTCCTCCGCGTCGAAGCCGAGCCCCGCTGCCATGCCGCGCGTGGCCTGAAAGACGAGGTTTCCGATGAGCAATGCCCAGCCGACGCCCAGCATGATCTGTCGGATGGTATCAATGACGGGCATGTGCTCACGCAGATACGCAAAATCCAGACTCATCAGGTCGAACAGTACGGACGCGAAATACTCCCAGCATTCCAGGATCAGGCCGTAGATCCATTCGATAAAGCCCTGAAAGAGCAGCTCCAGCAAGCATCGTCACCTCCGTTCCGCGCCGGATGATTCTGTCCTGACTTTTTAACTCTGGATCGTTGCAAGGCCCTGAAACAGCGGCGCAACATAGGCGATGAACGCGCCGATGCCGTTAATGACTGCCCACGCGATCCAGATGCGGCGCAGCCAGTCCCACGCCTGATCGACCTTGTGCTGATTATTGGAGAGCTTTGCGCCGACGACCGCGACGGCGGACATCAGACCGGCCAGCACCGTGCTGACGCCTGCAATTTTGCTGTAAACGTCCACGATAATGCGGTTCGCCGCCGTCCACATATCCTCGACGGCAAACGCCTGCACGCAAAACAGGCTGACGCACAGCAAAAGCAGCAGGCAGAGTGTATAAAAACGATATAGCTTTTTCATTGATTCCTCCAAAAATGGATGTACCGAAGACTGAGCAGCCCCCGGCGTTGAAATGTTCACATTTGAACGGTAAACTAAAAATATAAAGGAGTGAACGCCATGCTCTACGCATGTAATACCTGTGAGCAAACCTTTTGGGGCTTTGACCGCTTCATGCCGCAGCAGTGCCCGGAATGCGGGTGTATGACAGTGCGCAAAGCAACCGAGGAAGAACAGATCGCCTATGAATTGGAGCAAGCCCTATCCTGGCAGGCTGCGCACAGCAGAATAGAAGCATAAACCTGAGAACGGAAACCCGTTCTCAGGTTTTTTGATCATTCACCGCCCCATTCCAGAACAAAGACAATGGAGAGAACTTCCTGCTCAGTGACTGCTTTGGATACGGCGCTGACAACGGCATCGTAGGAGAGTGGCAACCGGCTATTCTCCGCAATTTCCCACGGGGAGGTCAGGGAGAATATCTCTGTATCACCAGTTTTGTTGGTCTGCGCATCATTGATCTTGAAACCGAGGAGCTTCGCGTCAACCTTTTCATGCGCCATGTCAGTCGTGTAGGGAACGAGCTGCCAGCCATTCTTCGTGCTGATGCTAACCGAAGATACAACAACTGTGCCGGTAGAAGCATTGATGATCTCCGCGCTGCCCGTGTGAACCTCGCCGCTTTCATCGACAACGAGGGGCAATGTGACCGGAACAGTGACCGAGAAAACCTCGGTGATCTCCCAGTGGGCGTAATACGTTTTATCTGCGGTTTCCGTGAAAGTGTCATTCGCCGTTACTTGTGTACCG
>ERZ827186.2015-NODE-2015-length-14714-cov-17.118221_pt1 | contig 14714 bp, 13 predicted proteins | sample MGYA00519918_ERZ827186 | MGnify/ENA primary metagenome ERZ827186 (study PRJEB31778, sample SAMEA3449275) | human gut metagenome | biome: human gut; feature: human-associated habitat; material: faeces | place: United Kingdom | collected 2010/2012 ... | reverse complement strand
GAGGCTTACGGTACGGAGTCGGGCGGGGTCTCGTTCGTAGTGAACGACCCGGCGCGTCCTTTCCGTGAGGTGCGGCTGGGGGCCGATGTCTATTGATACAACGGCTTCCGGCTCCGGAGAATTGTTGCAATGGAAGTATAACCAAATACGTAATTATGTTCAGGATAGTAGAAAAAAGGCTGCTTGCGCCGGATATCTGGCTGATGAATGTCGAAGCGCCGCGCGTAGCCAAGGCGGCCCAGCCCGGTCAGTTCGTGATAGTCCGCGGTACCGACGACGGGGAGCGGATACCGCTGACGGTTGCCGATTACGACAGGGAGCAGGGGACAATCAGCATCGTGATACAGGCTGTCGGTGCTTCCACCCGTAAGATAGTGGCCCTCGAAGAGGGTGGCGCTTTGGCCGATTTCGCCGGCCCGCTCGGTCAGCCGTCGGAGTTCATACACGAAACTCCGGAGGCTCTGCGTGCCAGGAAGTTCCTTTTTATCGCCGGAGGCGTGGGTGCGGCGCCGGTTTATCCGCAGGTGAAATGGCTGCATGAACATGGCGTCGAGGCGGATGACATCGTGGGAGCCCGTAACCGGGAGATGTTGATTATCACCGATGAGCTGCGCAAAGTGGCCGGTAACCTCTATCTGTCGACCGACGACGGAAGCGCGGGTTTCCACGGCAATGTCACGGCGCTGATGAAAGACCTCATCGACAACCGCGGCAAACGCTACGACGAGATTGTCACCATCGGACCGATGATAATGATGAAGTTCGTGGCCCTTGCGGCGCGTGAATACGGCATCAGGACCATCGCAAGCCTCAATACGCTGATGATAGACGGAACGGGCATGTGCGGAGCCTGCCGGGTGAGCATCGGCGGCAAGATGAAGTTCGCCTGCGTGGACGGTCCGGAGTTCGATGCGTCGCTGATAGATTTCGACGAGGCGATGCGTCGTCAGCGGATGTACAAGTCTAAGGAATCGGTCGCCGACCACCGTTGCCGTATCGGTCGGGGATGACGGAAACCGAAAATGTGCGGCGGTTTTCCGCCGGATGGAGTGAAGAAGGGATAACGCGGGTACGGCCCGCATAAATATATCTAAAAAAAGAGTATGGCTAACAAGATTCCCCGCGTCCCGGTGCGGGAACAGAATCCCCGAGTAAGGGCGACGAACTTCGACGAAGTTTGTTACGGATATGACCTGAACGAAGCGCAGCTTGAGGCTTCGCGTTGCTTGAACTGCAAGAAGCCCCAGTGCATGGCGCATTGTCCGGTTTCCATCAAAATACCGAATTTCATTACCAAGGTGCTGGCCGGTGACCTGGCCGGTGCCGCAGCGGTCATTGCCGAGGACTCTTCGCTGCCCTCGGGGTGCGGCCGCGTCTGTCCGCAGGAGGCACAGTGCGAAGGAGCGTGCGTGCTCGGCATTAAAGGGGAGCCGGTGGCTATCGGCAAACTGGAGCGTTTCGTGGGAGATTGGGAATTGGAACACGGCAGCAGCCAGCGGGCGGCGGTCGCCTCCAACGGGCACAAGGTCGCCGTCATCGGCAGCGGCCCGGCCGGGTTGGCCTGCGCAAGCGACCTTGCGAAACTGGGCTACGGAGTGAAAATCTTCGAGGCGCTGCACAAGGCGGGCGGCGTACTGGTCTACGGCATCCCCGAGTTCCGGCTTCCGAAGGAGCGCATCGTGGCACGCGAAATCGCCGAGGTCGAAAAACTGGGCGTAGAGATCGAGACCGACGTCATCGTCGGCCGCACCGTGACCATCGACTCGCTGCTGGACGAAGAGGGCTACGCCGCCGTGTTCATCGGCTCGGGTGCCGGGCTGCCCCGCTTCATGGGTATCCCGGGCGAGAACCTCAACGGCGTGGTCTCGGCCAATGAATTCCTCACGCGCGCCAACCTGATGCACGCCTACGACCAGGCCTACGACACCCCGATCTACGTCGGCAAACGGGTAGTGGTGGTCGGCGGCGGCAACGTGGCGATGGACGCCGTACGCACGGCCAAGCGGCTGGGTGCCGAGGCGACGATCGTTTACCGCCGCAGCGAGAAGGAGCTCCCGGCACGCGCCGAAGAGGTACACCACGCCAAGGAAGAGGGCATCTGCTTCAGGATGCTCACCAACCCCACCGAGGTGCTCGGCGACGAGCGCGGCTGGGTGACCGGCATCCGGTGCGTGGAGATGGAGCTGGGCGAACCCGACGATAGCGGCCGCCGCTCGCCCGTCGTGAAGGCCGGCTCGGAGTTCGGGATCGCCTGCGACGTAGTCGTCATGGCACTGGGCACCTCGCCCAATCCGCTGCTGGCCGCCACAACCGCAGGGCTCGAAACCAACCGGCGCGGCTGCATCACCGCCGACGAACGCGGCGCCACGTCACGCGAAGGGGTTTTCGCGGGCGGCGACGCCGTGACGGGAGCCGCCACGGTAATCCTGGCGATGGGTGCCGGCCGCACGGCGGCAAAGGCCATCGACGAATATATCCGAAAGCGTTAAACCTTTAAAACACCATACGAACGATGAAACGCATGAAAATCATGGTCGCGGCCATCGCCTTGTGCGGCCTGGCAGCCTGCAGCGACAACACCCCCAAGAGCTTCACCGGCACCATCACCGATGCGTCGATGAACACCGTAACCGTCGAAAATGCCGAGGGGACATTCACCTTCTCGACCATGGATGCCGACAAAAGCGAGGCCAACGGCCTGCTGCTGGGAGCGCCCGTCACGGTCAATTACAGCGGCAAACTCGAAGAGGGCGCGGCCGCCTCGAAAGTGGCCACCGACCCCACCTATGCCGAGGCTGTCGGCAATTGGACGATGCCCGACCCGATCGACCCCGATGGCGTCATGGGCATCCGGATCATGGTCGAAGGAGAGGCGCAGTCGATCAACATGGCCACGCTGCGCTACACGTCGTGGGAATTGCAGGGCGAAGCCGGCAAAATCCTGCTCAAAGGCCAAAGTATCGGCAACGGTCAGACCATCGACTTCACCGAAACGGCCACCATCGCCAAGGATGCCGACGGCATCTATACGCTGACGATCGAGAGCAACGGCGCCGTCTACACCAAAGCCAACGAATAGCCGCAGCCCCCTGCGGTCACACGCGCCTTCCGCAATCCCGGAGGGCGCGTTTCATTTACCGGAGGGCGGCCCCGCAAACAGTTCCGGGAAACGGCTTGTCCAAATAGGTTTTATTCGTTAAATTTGAATCCGTCAACCACACTGCAACTATGGCCAGAATACTCTTCGCAGCCCTGCTGCTCCTGTTCACCCTCCCGGCCGCGGCACAGACGCCCGGCGACTCCATCGCCTTCGTCACCGCCGACTGGCATACCACCGACCTCGGCCGGGGTGCCGAGTGCCGCCACGCCCAGGTCGAGATGTTCGGTTCGCAGCAAAGCATCTCGGTCGTCAGCTACCCCGCACGGCACTTCGCCACGCAGATCGTACAGCTCGACGGCAAGGGTGAAACCACAGGCCGCATAGGCGAAGCCGCCGACGCCACAGCAGCCATCAACGGCAGCTATTTCAACATGAAAACCTTTACGCCCATCACCTTCGTGATGGTCGACTGCCGGGTATTGGGCCGCACGACGCCCGGCGAACTCATGCGTACCAACGGCATCATCGCCATCCTGGACAAACAGGGTCACGACGTCGCCATTTTCGCCTGCGACACCACCCAATACCCCCGCATAGCCCGCCGCTACCGCGCGGCGCTCGCAGCCGGCCCCCTACTGGTCAGCGGAGGCAAGATCATCGAATACGACTCCGGCGACAGCTTCTATACCCACCGACACCCGCGTTCGCTGATCGGCAAGCGCCCGAACGGCGAAGTGGTGATGGCCGTGATCGACGGCCGCGCCAAAGGTCAGGCCGCCGGTGCTACAATCGCCGAAACGGCTTACATCGCCCGCCTGCTGGGGCTCACGGACGCCCTCAACCTCGACGGCGGCGGTTCTTCGGCACTCTGGACGGCACAGGAAGGGGTGGTCAGCCACCCCAGCGACAACCGCCGCTTCGACCATGCCGGCGAACGCGCCGTGCCGAACGGCATCGTCGCCCGTCCGCGGAAATAAAGGGGCAGTCCTGAAAAGGTGCCCGGCACAGAGTAGTCACAAAAAAACAGCCCTCCTGATCCGGAGGGCTGTTTGCATATCCACGGCGAACCTATTCACCGACCATTTCGGCCACCCGCTCCGCAATCATGGCGGGCGTCACGGCATACAGGCAGCGGTAATCCCCGTACCGGCACGGCTTGTTCCCGAAGACCGAACAGGGACGGCATTCCATATCGGCCTGCAGGATGCCGCGCGGGTCGCAGCCATAGCCGAAGAACCCCAGCCCGGGATGGGTAGCGCCCCATACCGACACTACGGGCGTCGCCACGAGCGAGGCCATGTGCATGACGAGCGAGTCCATCGCCACCACGCAGTCCAGGTTGGCGATCAGGTCTAATTCGCCGTCCATCCCGACCCGTCCGAACAGCGCCGTCACATTGGGGTGCGCACGCTCCATTTCCTGCGCGAACTCCGCTTCGGCTCCGCCTCCGCTGTGTATGAACACCCGGTCGTAGCGTTCGGCCAACAGACGCACCGCCTCCCGCCCGAGCGCCGTGGGATAGGTTTTCCCCTGCTGCGCCGAAAACGGCGAGAAGCCGATCCAGGTGCCCGTCTTCTCCCCCATCGGGTTGGGACGGCAGCGCCGCAGGGCCGACACGGGGTCGCCGAACACAAATCCCAGTTTCCGGAACACGTCGCAATAACGGACGACGGTATGCTTGGCGGGCTTCACGTCGCGGCCGCCCTTGCGGATAAACTCCTTTTTCTCCTCGCGCCCCTTCTCGATGGCCGCCACGGGGACTCCGCGCAGCCACAGGGCGGTGCGGAACATCACCGAGCGCAGCACGCCGTGCACGTCGGCCACGGCATCCACCCCCAGGCGCCGCGCATCGGCGGCCAGGCGCCACATTCCCCGCAGGGAGTGGTGCACACCCTTGATATCTACATCCATAAAACCGAGATCGAGCCCTGTAAAAAAGGCTCGAAACACGGGTCTTGTCGCTACCGTCACCCTCAGGTCAGGATAGGCCTCCTTCAAGGCCCGCAGCGCATGCGCCAGCATCGCCACATCCCCCATCGCCGAAGTCCGGAAAACGACCAGATGACGCGGAAGTCTCTTATTTTTTCTGCCCATAAAGCACCGGGTTCAACGCCGGGTCGTTATACATCTTCATCTGCTTATAGGTCTTCATATACTTGCGGCCGGCCTCGATGTCCCCGATCAGCTCTTCGATCGCCCCCGAGAGGTCGACCTGCTGCGCCAGCAACACGTCGAGTTTCTTGCGGCACGCCGCGCGATGGGCATCGCCGACGTCCGTACGTTCGGCCTCCCGTGCCATGTGGTAAATCTTCAGCGCCAGGATCGACAGACGGTCGATAGCCCACGCCGGGGTCTCGGTATTGAGCCTGGCATCGGGCCGGGGTTCCACGTCCTTGTATTTGTCGAGCAGGTACGAGTCGATATATTCCACCATGTCGGTACGATCCTGGTTCGACTTGTCGATGCGGCGTTTGATGGCCAGCGCGGCCACAGGGTCGATCTGCGGGTCGCGGATAATATCCTCCAGATGCCACTGCACGGTGTCGATCCAGTTCTTATGGTATAACAGGTGTTCGAGCGAGCCCGGCTCATAGGGATTTTCGATCGGGTGATCCACATCGTCCCAGCGGTGGTAATCCCCGATGGCACGGTTGAAGATCTCGTTTGCGGTTTCGGTAAACATAGCTCAGCAGTGCATTTTATATTGTAATTCTCACAGGAAAATCATACCTTTGTCCATAAAGATTAAACAAAGATAATGAATTTTTCCAAAAAAGCAATATCGCTCGCAGGAATCCTACTGATAGCCCTGCAAAGCCTCCCGGCACAGGTGCGGCAGACCCGCGAGGAATATATCGACCGTTACAAATCCATCGCCGTGGCCCACATGGAGCGGTACGGCATCCCCGCCAGCATCACCATGGCGCAGGGCATCCTCGAGTCCGACTGCGGCAACAGCTGGCTGTCGCTGCAATCGAACAACCATTTCGGCATCAAGTGCAAACGCAACTGGACGGGCGACAAGGTCTATTACGACGACGACGCCAAGGGGGAGTGCTTCCGCAGCTACCCCTCGGTCGAGGCGTCGTACAGGGACCATGCCGAATTCCTCGATTCGCAGCCACGCTACGACTCGCTGTTCGCCTACTCGTCCGACGATTACAAGAGCTGGGCACGGGGGCTCAAAGCCGCCGGCTACGCCACGGCGCCCGACTACGCGCAGCGGCTCACGCGCATCATCGAGGAGAACCAGCTCTACCTGCTCGACCGGCCCGACGGCGAGCGGCTCTACGCCTCGCGCATGGGACGCAAGGTAACCGACCCCGAAGGGTGGTTCGCCGACCAGAGCAGCGTCGAACCGGCCGCAGGAGCTTCGCCGGCCATCGACCCGGACAACTACCGGGTGACGATCAACGCCCACAACGGCTACAACGTCTACCAGACCAACGGCGTACACTACGTGCTGGCCAAGGAGGGCGACACGTTCGAGAATATCGGGCAGAAGTTCCGCATTTCGGCTCGCAACCTGCGTAAATTCAACGACCTGAAAGACAAGAAGGCACAGCCGCTGACCGGCGAGGTGGTCTACATCGAGCGCAAGAAGAAGCGCTGGGAGGGCAATGCCCACACCCACATCTGCCGCCAGGGCGAAACGGCCTATGCCGTAGGCCAGTCCTACGCCATCCGCACCCGTTCGATCGAAAAACTCAACCGCCTCAAGCCCGGCAGCACGCTCGAAAAGGGGCAACAGATACGCATAAAATAAAAACAGCATAGCATGGAAACGACACCGCTCAGGAGCAAGATCCTGGATACGATCATCCGCAAGTCGACCCTCAAGCAACGGGTCTTCGACAACACCTTCGCAGCCTTCAACGAACTGAAGGAAACGCTGTTCGAAATGGCATCGGAGATGGACGACGAACTCGACGGCAAGCTCGACCGCCGCGTCAGGCTCGAATACCGCGACCGCGGAAAATTCGAGGCGCAGCTGCAGGTGGCCAACGACATTCTCATTTTCCAGATGCACACCGACGTCTTCGAATTCGACGCCAACCACCTGATCTGGCAGAACCCCTACGTACAGTCCGACCGCGAAAATTCCTACTGCGGCCTGATCAACATCTACAATTTCCTCTCCGACTCGTTCAAGTTCAACCGCAACGCTGACGAAGGTTACCTCATCGGGCGTATCTTCATCAACCGCGAGCGCCGCTATTTCGTCGAGGGCAAACAGCAGACCTCGATGCGGGCGATGAACTTCGGCAAGGCCGAGATCGACCGCGAAGCCCTGATCGGCATCCTCGAACCGGCGATCTGGTTCGCCCTGAACTTCGACCTGCTGATGCCGCCCTACGAGGACAACAAACGCGTGACGGTCGACCAGTTCAACACCAAGATGGACAACTCGAAATTCGTCACGGGCAAACGCCTCGGCTACGATTTCGAAGTAGAGGACATTTAAACCCGATTCCCACGTGAAGGCACAACTTTTCACACTCCTCGCAGCCGCAGCGGTCGGCACAGGTACGGTACAGGCGCGGGGCGAATATGCCGAGATCGCACGCCTGCGCTCGATGAACGAAACCGTCCGTGGCATCCGCTCGATGGCCGACGGCGAACACTATACCATCCTCGAAGGCAACAACATCGTCCGTTACGGCTACGCCACGGCGGGGCAGGGCGAGCAGATGCTCCCCAAGCCGACGGCCAACCTCGTCGTCACGGACTACGCCTTCTCGCCCGACGAACGGCAGATACTCATCGCCTCGGGCGCCAGGCCGATCTACCGCCATTCCTACACGACCGATTATTTCCTGGCCTCGGGCAACAGCCTGATGCCCGTACTCCGCGAGGCCGAAGCCCCGCGCGACGCCTCGTTCTCGCCCGACGGCAAGCTGATCGCCTATTCCGACCGCAACGACCTCTATGTCTACGATACCGCGGGCAAGCGCACGCGCCGCATCACTGACGACGGGGCGTGGAACTCGGTCATCAACGGCACCACGGACTGGGTCTACGAGGAGGAGTTCGGCTTCACCAGAGCCTATGCCTTCTCGCCCGACAGCCGCCGCATCGCCTACCTGCGTTTCGACGAATCGGAAGTGCCCCTGATGGAAATGATGCGCTTCGACGGCAAGCTCTACAACCAGGCCTACTCCTTCAAATACCCCAAGGCCGGCGAGCGAAATTCGACGGTCGAAGTGTGGGTCTGCGACCTTGCAACCGGGACACGGGAGCGCATCGACACGGGCGGCGAGACCGACCAGTACATTCCCCGCATCGGCTGGACACCAGACGGACGGCTTTACTTTTTCCGCCTCAACCGCAGGCAGAACACCTTCGAGGTGATCCTCTGCGAACCCAACGGCGCCCAGCGCACGATCTACGACGAACGCTCGCAGCAATACGTCGAGCGCGTGGATGACAAGACCGTCACCTTCATCGACGGCGACCGCTTCCTCGTACGGCAGGAGGGACACACGGGCTACATGCACCTCTACCTTTACAGCATCCGCAAGGGTTTGCTCGCCCAGGTAACCAAAGGCGACTGGGAGGTGACCGACGTGGTCGGCACCGACGGCAAACGGGTCTGGTACCTCTCGACCGAAACCTCTCCGCTGCGCCGCAACCTGTACAGCGTACGGCTCGACGGCAAGGACAAGCGCCGTCTGACGACCGGCGAGGGCTACTACGCCATCGCCCCGAGTGCCGGGATGAAATACTACATCTCGACCTTCTCCAACGCCACGACCCCCAACCGGGTCGAAGTCTGCGACAACGAAGGCAACCCCATCCGCACGCTGGCCGACAGCCGCAAACTTCGCGAAGAGCTGGCGGCCGTACAGCGCCCCGTCCGGGAGTTCTTCACCTTCACGACCGAGCGCGGCGACACGCTCAACGCCTACATCGTCAAGCCCCGCGGCTTCGATGCATCGCAGCGTTACCCCGTGCTGCTGACCCAGTATTCGGGGCCCGGCTCGCAGTCGGTAAGCGACCGCTGGTCGCTCGACTGGGAGGATGCGCTCACGGACAAAGGCTACATCGTGGTCTGCGCCGACGGCCGGGGCACCGGGTTCCGGGGCGAGAAGTTCAAGAAATCGACCTACGGGCGCCTCGGGGCGCAGGAGGTCGAAGACCAGCTCTCGTTTGCCCGCTACATGGCTTCACAGCCCTACGTCGACCCTGCACGCATCGGCATCTACGGCTGGTCGTACGGCGGGTTCATGGCACTGGGCTGCGCGATGAAAGGCCACGGGCTATTCCGCATGGCGATTGCCGTGGCCCCCGTCACATCGTGGCGCTACTACGACTCGATCTACACCGAAATCTACAACAACCTGCCGCAGTACAACGCTGCGGGCTACGACGACAACTCCCCGATCAACTTCGCCCGGATGCTCGACGACACCAAGACCCGCCTGCTCATCATCCACGGCACGGCCGACGACAATGTCCACTTCCAGAACAGCGTGGAGATGGCACGTGCCCTGAACCGCTGCGGCAAGCAGTACGACATGATGGTCTATCCCGACCAGAACCATTCGATGCAGCCCGACGACACGGCCAATGTCCGGCAGAAGATGATCGAATACACGCTCGAACACCTCTAAACCGCCCTGTCATGGAACGGATCGTTTATATCGGGACACCCGTCGGCAGAGTCGGCATCGCAGCTTCGGACGACGCCGTGACGCGCATTTTCTTTGCGCACGCATGCGGCCCGGCGGAAGAACAGACACCCGAAGGCACGCCCGAGGCATTCACACCCCTGCTCCGGCAGGCTGCGGCGGAGCTGACCGAATATTTCGCGGGCAGACGCCGTGTCTTCACCCTCCCGCTGGCGCCCGAAGGCACCCCGTTCCAGCGGGCCGTATGGGATGCCCTGCGGACGATCCCCTATGGCGAGAGCCGCAGCTACAAGCAGATCGCCGCACAGATCGGCCGTCCGACGGCCTGCCGCGCCGTGGGCATGGCCAACCACCGCAACCCGATCGCCATCGTCGTTCCCTGCCACCGCGTAGTCGGCAGCGGCGGCACTTTGGTCGGCTATGCGGGCGGGCTGGAGACCAAGGCCTACCTGCTCGGCCTCGAACGGGAAACCGAGGGCTGAAAAACCGCCGCCCTGCAAACGGGAAGACGGGCGGCAAACTTCCCGACTTCGGAATGCACATTCCCAAAAGCACCGCGGAAGACCGCACGAATAAAGGAGGGGGCACTTGCTAAAGCAAGTGCCCCCTCCTTACCCATTCCCGTCCGGCTAAAGCCCGAACGAGAATACGTTGATACTGTCGTAAACCACGCTGAAGACACCCAGCAGCAAGACCCCTGCCATGCAGAGCGCAAGGCTGATGCGCGTATAGCGGTCGCTGCGCAGCGGTGCGATCGGCTCTTCGTTGGGCGTAATGTACATCGCCTTCACGACCAACAGGTAGTAATAGAGCGAAACCACCGTATTGACAAGCGCGATGAACACCAGCAGGTGGAAACCACCCTTGAATGCTGCAGCGAAGACGAAGAACTTCGAGAAGAACCCGGCAAAAGGCGGGATGCCTGCCAGCGAGAAGAGCGCCAGGGTCATCATCAAGGCCAATTTGGGGTTGGTACGGTAAAGCCCGTTGTAATCGGCCAGCCCGACCTTGCCGCCGCTATGCTGTTCGATGGTCGAAATGATGCCGAAGACGGCAAGGTTGGCCGCCATGTATACCAGCACGTAGAACACGAGCGAAGTCATTCCGATGGCGCTGCCGCCGATCACGGCCAGCATGATATAGCCGGCCTGCGAGATGGACGAGAAGGCCATGAAACGCTTCAGGTCGGTCTGCCGGATGGCGAAGAGGTTGGCAACCGTGATCGAAAGCACCGTCACGGCATAGAGCAATGTCTGCCACTGCCCGACCATCGGGCCGAAGACCTTCATCAGCACGGTCATCAGCACGAACGCCGCCGAGGCCTTCGACACGACCGAGAGGTAGGAAGTCACGGCCGTCGGCGCCCCCTGGTAGGTATCGGCCGTCCAGAGATGGAACGGCACGAGCGAAATCTTGAACCCCAGCCCGGCGAAGAAGAAGACCATCGCCATGACCTGCAACGGCGACCCCGTAATGCGCGCCGCCATATCGCCGAAGTAGAGCGTCCCCGTAGTCCCGTAGAAGAACGAGATGCCGTAGAGCATCAGACCGCTCGCGAACAAGGCGCAGAGGATGTATTTCGCACCCGCTTCGGCCGAATGGTGCTTGTACTTGTCGAACGCCACCAGGCAGGCCATCGGCACCGAAGCCAGTTCCATGCCCAGGAAGAAGAGCAGGAAATTGCCCGCCCCGACCATGAAATACATGCCCAGCAGCGTCGAAAGCAGCAGGATGTAGAATTCGCCCTGTTTGTGGGCCGTGTCGTCGCGCCGCAGCCACGTACCGGCCTGCAGGCAGACGATGAGCGCCCCGATGGCCAGCACGCTCTTGACGACGGTGTGCATCGGCACATAGCAGAACATGCCGCCGAATACCTCGCCCGCCGTCCCCGGAACGACATTGGCCAGCACCTGCACCGCGAGCAGCCCGCAGGCCACCGCCGAAAACCAGCGCCTTCCGCGCTCCCCGGCGATCAGGTCATAGAGGAACAGCAGGACGATCACCGCGATGAGCGTCACTTCGGCCTGCATGTACGAGAATATATTGCTGTAATCCATAGTCGCTTAATTCATTAAGTGTGTAATGATCTCCGAAACGCTGCCCCGGATCATGTCGCTCACCCACAGCGGCGCGAGCCCCATGCCGGCGATGGCGACGACGAGGCAGACGACCGACAGGCGTTCGTCCCACGTGGCGTCGGAGAGCCGGAGATGCGCTTCGTTGGTACAGGTGCCGTAGAGTATCTTCCCGACCACCCGCAGGATGTAGACCGCCGTGATGACGATCGACGTGCAGGCGATGATCGTCACCACACGGTGGAACGTGTCGTTGTCCATGAACGCGCCGTTGAAGATCGTCATCTCGGCGACGAACCCGCTCAGGCCGGGCAGGCCCAGGTTCGCCAGGCCCGCGATGACGTAGCCCACCGCCAGGAAGGGCATCACCTTCATCAGCCCGCTCAGTTCGCGCACGTCGCGCGTATGCGTGCGGCCGTAGATCATGCCGATCAGCGCGAAGAAGAGCGCCGTCATCAGGCCGTGGCTCAGCATCTGCAGGACAGCGCCCGTACCCGCCGTGGTATTCATCATCAGGATGGCGAACAGCACCAGTCCGCAGTGCGACACTGACGAGTAGGCGTTGATGTATTTGAGGTCGGTCTGCACGCAGGCCGCGAAGGCGCCGTACACAACCGAGATCGTCGTCAGTATGATGAATATCCAGCTCAGTTCGTGCGCCGCTTCGGGCATGAGGTACATCGCCACGCGGAAACAGCCGTAGCCGCCCAGCTTCATCAGCACGCCGGCATGGAGCATCGACACGGCCGTCGGGGCCGAAGCATGGCCGTCGGGGCTCCACGTATGGAAGGGGAACAGGGCGCCCAGCACGCCGAACCCGACGAAGACCAGCGGGAACCAGATATATTGCTGCGCCAGGGGAATGTTATGCAGCTGCGCGATCTCCAGGATATTCATCGTCGTGGCCCCGGCACCGAAGTAGATGCCCAGGATGCCGATCAGCAGCAGCGCCGAACCGCCCATGAGCATCAGCGTCAGTTTCATGGCGGCGTATTCCTTGCGCCCGCTGCCCCAGACGCCGATCAGCAGGTACATCGGGATCAGCGCCACCTCGTAGAACAGGAACATCGTGAAGAGGTCGATCGAAATGAAAAAGCCGTAAACCCCCGTCGAGAGCAGGCAGAACCACAAGAAAAACTCTTTGGGCAGCGGATCGATCTTCCACGACGCAAACACACCCGTGAACACAATCACCGACGAAAGCAGCAGCATCGCTACCGAAATTCCGTCTACCCCGACAGAATAATTGATATTGAGCGGCGTGAACCACGGCATTTCGGCCATGAAAAGCATTTCGGCATCGTTCCCGGCGGCGCGTTCACCCAGGAAGAGGAACGTCAGCACGACCGAGAGCACCAGCAGTAGCGAGGCTCCCGTAGCAGCTACCCAACGGATCTGCTTCATGTTGCGGGAAAGGAACAGCCCGCCGAGCATCAGGATGGGTATCAGCACAAATAACGATAAGAAGTTCATATCCAGTCTTTATATTTTATCCGTTAACAAAACACGATCAGGATCGTCAGCGCCAGCGTGCCGATCAGGAATACATAAGCATACCACTGTACCTGGCCGGACTGCAGGCCGCGAATAGCCAGCGAGAGGCGCTGCGTAACCGCGGCGATGCCGTTGAGCGAGCCGGTGGAATAGCCGCTACCCGAGAAGTCGAGCTGGAGCTCGCCGATCGTGATGGTGCGGTTCAGACCGTCGTTCGACTGGATGCGCACGGCGCCGAGGTTCTTCTGGTCGGTCCAGGCGTCGAAATGGAGTTCGCCTTCGACGTCGTTGGTGCTCGGGTCGTTGGTGAGCGGCACGGTGGTCGGGTAGACCTTGAGGCTCTTGGAGATCCAGGCGATGATCTGCACCTGTTTGTTGTTCTGCTTGCCGGTGGCGGGATCGTCGGCGAAACGCACGATGTAGCCGAGTCCGTTCTGTGGCTGCGAGACGTCTTTGAGCCGCATGACGATGCCATAGCGCGAATTCGTGGGGTCGCCCGGGATGGGCGCGAGCCTGGAAACCTTCGCCAGGAAGGGGAGCTGGTAGGTTTGCACTGACTGGTTCGTGGGAGCGGATTGCCCTTGGCCGCCGACGGAGACTGGGGTGACCGGCGAGAATGGATCGGTTCCAAGGCCGGCGGCGCTCTGCGCGCTTTGTGTGCTCTCGGGATTCTGGTACGGGTTGCCCAATGGTTCCTGCATGTTCCTCGTGTCCTCCGGCATCAGCGTCGGCATCGCGTGATGTGCTGCGTTTTCGGATTCGGTTTCCGTCGTCTGTGCGATATATCGCGTGATCTGGTGGAATCGTAGCATGTTCGGCACGGCGCATGCCGGATTGTTCCATATCCGTGAGCGTGCGCATTCGTGCGCACATGCCGCCGTCGGTGTGCTGAGTAATTGTGGAGACAATCTGCGTAATTTGGGACAGTTGGACGGCTATTTCTGTCTCTTTTTACGCAGATACGCAGAGTGGCGGCGCGCATATTCGAGTCTGCGTAATTCGGGACGGTTGGAGGGTTGGTTCTGTCTCTTTTTACGCAGAAGGAGAAGCAGAAGAAGAAGGAGAGGCTGGGAGGTGAGAAACAGGGGGAGGCTGCGGGGTGGGAAATCTGCAAATGCGGGCACGGAGATGTATGCCGCGGGGCGAGTGGTGCGTATACTGCGTGTCAGTGAAGCAATGCAAAGCAGGAGTAGGGGATATGGCAGAACAAGAGAGTGCGCTCGATTTCATTGAGGCGACGCATCTGTGGTCGCAGCACGCGCAGTTCGTAGGCAGGGCGGAGGGCGCGCCGAATCCGTTCCGCACAATCTACGGCGTCGAAGCGCAGCCGGGCGGCGTGTGGGATGTGATGACGCGGTTCCACACAATCTGCGAACGGTTGCAATTGCCGTTCCACGTGAGCACGAGCGTCGA
>ERZ827186.2010-NODE-2010-length-14769-cov-4.099701_pt1 | contig 14769 bp, 14 predicted proteins | sample MGYA00519918_ERZ827186 | MGnify/ENA primary metagenome ERZ827186 (study PRJEB31778, sample SAMEA3449275) | human gut metagenome | biome: human gut; feature: human-associated habitat; material: faeces | place: United Kingdom | collected 2010/2012 ... | reverse complement strand
CGCAGCTGCGTCCCAAGCGTTTTGCGCAGCAAAACCTTGCCGCAGGGCGGATTCACTCCGCCCGGAGGAAAATGAAATCCGGGTTCCCTGTCCGGCCTTGGCCGGACAGGGAATCAAAGCAGCCGCCTGCAAGTCTGGGCTTGAGCTATTTCCGAGAGGAACGGTAAGGCTTTCGTCATCCGGCGTCTGTCTGCTGCTTTTCCCCCGCAGCGCAGCTGCGTCCCAAGCGTTTTGCGCAGCAAAACCTTGCCGCAGGGCGGATTCATTCCGCCCGGAGGAAAATGAAATCCGGGTCCCCTGTCCGGCCTTGGCCGGACAGGGGATCAAAGCAGCCGCCTGCAAACCTGGGTCTGAGCTACTTCCGCGAGGAACGGTAAGCTGCCGGTTCCTGAGTCGGCTCCCCTGCTGCTTTTCCCCCGCGGCGCAGCCGCGTCCCAAGCGTTTTGCCCAGCAAAACCTTGCCGAAGGGCGGATTCACTCCGCCCGTGTCCGCAGCGCTTTGATGGAGCCGCTCCCCAGCGGAGAATGTCCCATTAAGGATTTTTGACAAGCCAAGGCCGGCAGGTCATTGACCTGCCGGCCTTGGCTTGTTTCGTTTCCCGGCTCTCCGGCGCACATGTGCCGGAGAGCCTTTTATAACAGCCTGTGCAGAAGCACTTCCGGTCTGTTTATTCGCCCATGAGCTTCCGCCGCTTCAGCAGGAGCATCACAGCGCCTGCGGCAGCCGCCATCATCGCGCCGCTCAGCAGGAAGATGGGGAACCCGTCGCCGGTCTGGACACTGTTTTCGATCCAGCGGGCCGTCAGGGTCGTGTCACCCTTGACGCTGTACACGCTGGAGGCGTCGTAGCGGTTGCCGTCCTTGTCGTACCAGCCGCCGAAGGTATAGCCCTCCCGGGTGGGTACGGGCAGGGTGCCCACAGCCTGACCGTATACCACCGCCAGAGCAGAGGGCTCCACCTTGCCGCCATTGGCGTTCAGGGTAATGGTGAAGGTGCTGTCCTCCTGACCCCAGCGGGCGGTGAGGGTCACACCATCGGCTGTGCTGTAGACGGTGGAAGCATCATAGCGGCTGCCCACCTCGTCGAACCAGCCCAGGAACACATAGCCCTCCCGGGTAGGTGTGGGCAGGGCGCCCACGGCCTGGCCGAAGGTCACCTGGACCAGGGCCACGTCGGTGACGCCGCCGTTGGCGTCCAGGGTGATCTCGTAGATATTGGCGGTCCAGCGGGCAGTGAGGGTGGCGTCTCCGGCGATGGCATATATGGTGTCCTCGGTGTACTGCGCACCGTTTTCGTCATACCAGCCGTCGAAGGTATAGCCCTCACGGACGGGCACAGGCAGCTGGCCCACAGCTATGCCGTACTGGACGCTGACGGAGTCGGGCTTCACCATGCCGCCGTTGGCGTCCAGAGTCACGGTATAGCCCTGACCAGGCAATACCTCCACCACGCAGTAGGCGGTGACGCTGGTGTTGATATCGGTGGACACCTTGATGTAAGCGTAGCCGGGCTTGTGGGCGGTGACAACGCCGTTTTCATCCACGGTGGCTACCTCGGGGTTGAAGGAGGTCCAGGTCAGCGCGGCGTCCTCCGCCCGGGTGGGGGTAGGAGTCAGCGTCGCGTTCAGCGCCAGAGTCTCCAGGGGATGCAGGGTGGCCCGGGTATCATCCAGGCGCAGGGTATTGGCCTGCACCGGCAGACAGACCACGGCGAAGTTCACATGATACTGCCCGTCCTTGGTGGTGGCGGTCAGATAGCTGACGCCGGGCTCCGAGGGGGTGTAATAGGCAACGTTCTTGCGGGTGCCGTTAACGTTGACGTCCTCGGCGGTCTCCAGCTTGCCGCCGCCCTCCGTCACCGTCCAGTTGAAGGGACCGTAGGTGCTGTCGGGACGGTCATAGGTGACGCCGGAGAGGGCACCCGCCGGATTACCGGCCTTCTCCGTGCCGTCTGCCCGGATCACCACCGTGGTGGAGGAGCCGTAGGGGGCGGACACGACGATATCGCCGGTGGTACGGTCATAGGTATAGCCATTGTACATGGCGTTTTCCGTCAGCTCATACTCATAGCCGTAATCATAGCGGTAAACCACATGGATGGACTCCGGCAGGGCATAGCCCTCGGTGTTCACCAATCTGCCGCGCCAGGGCTCGCTGCCGGAGAGGACAAAGTCCGGGCCGTCCAGCACCAGGCCGGTGGCGGCGGTGGTGGGATTGTCGCTGCCGCCGGAAACATACCCCTGGGCCGTGTACAGCTTCACATCGGAGAAGGAGTGGGTCTGGCGATACCGGGCGATGAGGCTGGCGGTCTCACCGGCGGTGACGTAATAGGTCTGCTCGTTGTAGTAGGCGTCGGACTGCAGGTCCTCCTGGTCGGAGGTCTGATAGACGTCCTCCCAGTCAAAGGTCATGGTCCGGGTAACACCGTTGATGGTGACGTTCAGATGGCCGGTTCCGGAGGGGATCTTGTCCGCGGAGGCCTGATAGTTCAGGTCGATAAGGCCCTCCAGCGCGTCGCTGCTGTTCTGGGAGACGCTGACCAGGCCCGCCCAGTCCTCGTCGTCCTCATATACCAGCCACTGATTCTGATAGATCTCCACATCGGCGGGCTGCAGGTCCACCACCCGGACGGTGATGGCGCCGTTGGGCTTCAGGCCGGAGAAGTGGTCCATGGACAGCTTGAAGTCCTTCACCTCCGTGGAGGATGCCTCCACCGCTATGACGCACAGGGCGGAGTAGGTGCCGTTGGACACGGTGATGATGGCCTGGCCGGGAGCCACAGCCACCACATGACCGAACTCATCCACCGTGGCCACCTCGGGGTTGCTGGAGGTGCGGGTGATGGGCGCCGTGGAGCCGGTGTTGTTGTTCACGCTGAGGTCAAAGCTCTGGCCGGGGTGCAGGCGGGCGGATGTCTGGGACAGGGTCAGGCCCTGGGAGGCGTCCACCTTGATGGCATAGGTGCGGTCATTGGCCGCATAGTCGCCGCAGGAGAGATACACGTTGCCGGTCCAGTTGTAGCTGCCGCGATACTCCGTCACATCTGCGGTGAAGGTGAAGGTGTGGGTATCGGCGTCATAAATGCTCTGGGAATACAGGGGATTCAGCAGATCGATGTTGTACTCGGTGATTTCCCGGCCGGTGGAGTCGGTATAGGTCCGGCTCACCTGGGCGTGGACCGCCACGGAGGCCAGGGAGCCGTCCTCGTCATAGACGGTGCCCTGCATATAGGTGCGGCCATCCTTCTGATAGAAGGTCACGGCGTTGTTCTCCAGCTTGGGGGCCTGGGTGTCCACCAGCACGTCGAAGGAGAGCACGTCGCCGGTCTTGTCCATTTTGTGGCCGTTGAAGGTGGGCTCCTTGCCGTCCACGAAGGACTCGAAGTCCGTCACCGGGCGGCCCAGCTCCTCATTGTCCACGGTGTCGCCGTAGTCACCCTCGCCATAGGCGGTAATGGTGTAAACGCACTGGGTGCCGTTGGGCAGGACGTCGCCGTTCAGGTCCGTTCCGTCCCAGGCATCCGTGAAGTAGTAAAGGGACATGGGCAGGACCACGCCGTAGCCGGCCTGATAGACGCTGCGGGGCACATAGGTGTTGAAGGTGCGGAAATAGAGCTCGTTGGTGTTCTTGTTCCGGACCTCGGTGACAAAGAGCTTGGCATCCCGCAGCTGATAGAGCTCAAGGTCGTCAATGGCGTCGAAATAGCCGCTGCCGTCCGGGGAGATGGCAAAGTTCTCCTGGTGGAAAACTGTCTGCTTGCTCTCGGCGGCAATGTCGGTATCAAAGATGTTCTGGCCCAGGTTCAGGAAGTTCACCACTTCCCCGGCGCTGCGGATGGTACTGCCCACCACGTTGACGCCCAGGGTACAGTCGTTGTTCATCACGTTTTCGCCGTCCTGGGGCTCGTCGAACCAGTTGGCGCGGTCCAGGATGGGGGCAGAGGTCCAGTCGCCCAGGAAGGCCAGCAGGGGCATGCCGATCTGAGGCGCGGAGCCGTCGGCGGCGGTGAGGATCACAAAGCCCTCCACATAGCTGCCGTTGGGGAACAGGTCGCGGATGGCGGCGATGTCGGAAGCGGTGAGGGAAACGGTCCGGCTGACCTGTGTGCCGCCGGCGGGCACGCTGACGCTGCCCAGATCCACCTCACGGATCAGCACATCGCTGGCAAGGACCATGGTCTTGCCGTCCTGCTCTGCGGTATCCGGCCGCAGAAGCACGGCCTTCATGCTGTAGCTCAGGGTGTCGCTGCCCAGGTTCTCCACCCGGAAGTCCAGATCATAGCTGCCGCTCCAGCCGGGATCGTCGCCCAGCTCCAGCTTGCCCACCAGCTTGCCGTCCACATCGATGTAGGCAGGGGTGGAAATGGCCGCGGCTGCGTTCACAAGGCCGGCGCCCTGGCGGCGGGGAGAGACGTATACGCTGTTCTTCTCCTGCTGGGGCACGGCGGTGCTCACCAGCAGATGGTTGGTCAGGTCGGCGCTGGCGGCGGCGTCCTGCTGGGGATGCTGGGACTTGACATACTGCTCCACCAGCGCGGCCAGGCCCGCCATATGGGGCGTCGCCATGGAGGTGCCGCTCATCAGACTGTAGGACCCGGTATAGTCATCGTACTTCCCGGCGCCCTCCACATAGCTGCTGTCCATCACGGTGGACCAGATGTTGCCGCCGGGGGCGGTGATCTCGGGCTTCAGCTCCAGTCCGGAGCCGCTGCCCCAGGAGGTGAAGGAGGACATCTGGCCGCCCTCCTCCCAGTCGGACAGCTGGTCCTGCTGGTGAACGGTGATGCGGACCTCCTGCTCGGCGTTCAGCGCATCGATCATGGCCGCGCCGTCCACGCCGGAAATAAAGGCGGAGGTCAGCGAGGTGTTGTCCGTGTTCATGTTGATAAGCGTGGTGGCGGCGGGGTCGCTGTCATAAACCAGCACAGCCAGCACGCCGTAGCTCTCGCCCATGTAGTTGGTGCCGGAGAAGCTGCTGGCATTGTTGATCTTGTCGGCGAAGGAGAGGGTGCTGCCGTCTGCGCTGCCGCGCTTGACCAGGGCAATACCCGTCTTGCCGCCGTTGTAGCCGTTGCTGAATCCGGCGCTGTAGTAGTCCATGTAGGTGCCGTAGCCCGCGTCATACACAACGAAGCTCTGGCTCTCGGGGAACTTCCCCTTCATGGCCACTTCGTTGGGGTCGGAGAAGGGCACGGTATGGCTCTGGCCCTGGGCGTCGTTCCAGCTCAGCACACTCTGCATGTTGATGGTGCTGTTGATGGAGGCCACCGCCAGGTTGGAGGGGTAGACGGCGGGAGAGGACATCATGGAGATATCCGGGTCCTCCGCCAGGTTCAGGCCGCCCCGCTCATTGCCCTGGGCGGGGGAGTTTTCGCTGTTGCCGGCGGCGGTCATCAGGATGACGCCGGCCTGCTCCAGCCGGGCATAAACGCCGTGGATGGCGGTGTCGTCATAGGCAAAGCCGTTGTCGGAGCCCAGAGACAGGTTCACGGCGTCGGCGCCCAGGGTCATGGCGTCCTCCAGGGCGTTGAGAATGGCGCTTTCCGTGGCGCCGGAGTTGCCGCCGTCGGCAAAGACCTTCATCATCATCAGCTGGGCATCGGGGGCTACGCCGGAAAAGAGGACCTCGCCCTCCTGGCTCTGGACAAAGCCCGCCACGGTGCCGGAGACGTGGGTGCCGTGGTTGCTGCCGCTGTTGCGGACGTTGACGTCGCCGCTGATGATCTCGCCGGTATAGGGGTCGGCGTCTCCGGCGTAGTCAAAGGCGAAGGGGACCTTGCGGGTCTTGTACATGGCCTCGTTGGAGGCGGGGCTCAGCCTATTGGCATTGAGCTGGCGGCCGTTCAGGAAGGCCAGCAGGGACTCCTTGGTATAGCGCAGGTCGCTGTTGCTGAGCTGGGAGTAGAAGGAGTCGTCCCGGAAGGCCTCGTGGACCCGGCGCAGACCGGTGACGTTGGCGCCCTCCTCATCGCTCCACCAGCTGGAATACTCCATGTCCAGGCCGGAATCCACCACGGCCACCAGCATTCCCTTGCCGGTGTAGCCCTTGTTCCAGACCTCCTGCAGGTGGACCATGTCATAGCTGTAGCCTGCCACACCGGCATTGGTGGCCGGAGAGGCGGGCTGACTGTAAACATGCTGCACATGGGCGGACTTCACGCCCTTCAGACTGCGGATGGTATCCAGCATGCCATAGGGGGCGCGGACGGCCATGCCGTTAAAGAGCACCGTCCACTGCTCCATCAGCTCAGGGGCGCCGGCAGTGGAGGTGCCCTCCGCCTGGAGAGCGGCGGGCTGGGCCGCCTGGATCTCGGCAAAGACCTTTTTCTGATCCCGGCGAATGGCGGCATCCTGTTTCTCCGCGCGGCCGCCGGCAAGATAGGCGGCGATCTCCGCACCGGCAGAGCTGGTGGAAGCCGTTTTCTTCGCGGCAAAGCCCTCCAGCACGGGAGCGCGCTCCAGCTCCACGAGGATGGTCACCATATCATCGGGCTGATGCCCGGTGGGCTGGGTGGTTTCCGCCGCAGAGTCGTTCTCCGCCATGGCGTCCAGCCGGGGGGTGCCGCTGACCTCCTCCGCCTTCACCACGGTCCCGTCGGGGGCGGCGGCTTCGGCGGCCAGAGCCGTGGGCACCAGGCCCAGCAGCATGACCAGCGTCAGCAGCAGTGCGATCACTCGTTTCATGTTATACATTCCTCCCTTGTGTTGAACTCCCATGTTCTGCATTCTTTATAGGACAATGAATGTTCTATGGTCATGGGATGACTGTCGTTATTATAGCACTTTACCGCGGCGGTGTCAAGCTATGCCGGGTGGAACTTCCGGGTTTTCTCCATTGAAACAGGAGAATAACATGCCGCTTGACAAATCACGTCCCACAAGATATAATAACACTGCGTTATATATAACGCAGTGTTATTATACAAGGATGGTGCTTATGCCGGCAGTCAGAAAAGTTTCAAAGGAACAGATCATCGACGCTGCGGTGGAGGTATTGCGTGACGATGGCTTTTCCGCCATCAATGCCCGCAGCGTCGCCAAAAAACTGGGCTGCTCCACGCAGCCGATCTACTTTTCATTCAAGAACATGGACGAACTGAAGGCCGCGCTGACGCAGCGTGCGATCGAACTGCACACACAGCGCGTGCGGGATTCTCTGCGCGCCCACGAGGGGAGCGACAGCCGCTACAGCAGCTACGGCATGGGCTTCGTCAAATTCGCTGCCGAGGAAAAGCAGCTGTTCCGCTGGCTCTATCTGGAGGGCGAACAGCCAGGGGCATATCAAAGCGATGTTCTGATGCAGGAGGTCATCGGCGTGATCGTCGATGAATTCGGATATGCGGAGGACGTCGCACGCCGCTTTCATCAGGATATGATCTACTTTACCTACGGACTGGCGATTCTCGCCAATACGGATCACCTGCACCTGACGGAGGCAGAGCTGCGTGAGGCGTTCCGCCGGGAGTTCCGCGCACTGATTGCCATTTATGGAAAGCCCGCAAAGCTGCCTGAATTTGCTGTGAAAGCCGGTGTTGCTTTATGAATCTGAAGGTATCCTTTTCGTGGATCGGGCTTGTGATCTTTGCGCTGCCCATGCGGCACATCTCACCGTGTCGATTCAATCCTTTTGCTGACATTTGCAAAGCGCAAGCAAAACATCGAGATTTTGATCAGGTGACACTGGATGTCTGGACATTCAATGAGTCGGCGCAGAAATTCTATGCGGCAGCAGGCTTTCAGCCCTATCGGTGCTTTTGGGAAAGCCAAACTTGATAAGCACAGGGAGCGATAAAATGAAGCGATCTTTGACTCAAAAATTAGGGCTGCTGGGCGTTGTCAGCTTTCTTTCGTACACGGCGGCGGTCGTGTTTGCGCCGCTGACCTATCCCGGCTATAACTGGATGGCACAGGCTGTCAGCGACCTGAGTGCCGCCAATGCGCCATCGCTGGCACTCTGGAATCAGCTGAGCGCCCTTTACAATGCGTGCGAGGTCGTTTGCGCGACCGTCGTCTGTATCGGCATCCAAGGACAGAAAACCAAGCTGCTCCGTTCGGGCATTTATCTGTTCGCCATCATGGAGTGGATCTCGGCGGTCGGGTATCGGATGTTCCCGCTCAGTAGCAGCGGCTATGCCGGGGCCTTTCAGGATGTGATGCACATGGTCACAACCGCTTTGGTGGTGCTGCTGTCCATCGTATCACTGACCATGATCATCGTCGCAGGAGCCAAGAGCAAAAACTGTCGTTCTTATGGTGTCTGCGCCGCTGTCGCATTGGCCATGATGCTTGTGGGCGCAATGGGTATGAAAATCGTCCCTGCCGAGTATTTCGGCGTGGTCGAGCGTTTCAGCGTGTTTGCTGCAACAGGCTTCAATGCGGCGCTTGGCATTCACCTGTTTTGTATGAAACCAAAAGAAATCAAGGAGTAAACATATATGAGCATCATTCCCTATGTGATCGAACAAACCAGTCGCGGCGAACGTAGCTACGACATTTTTTCCCGGCTCCTCTCCGACCGAATTGTTTTTCTCGGTGAGGAAGTAACGGACGCATCCGCCAGTTCCATCGTCGAGCAGATGCTGTTTCTGGAAGCACAAGACCCAGACAAGGATATTCAGTTCTACATCAACAGCCCCGGAGGCTCGGTCACGGCCGGGTTTGCGATTTACGACACCATGCAGTATCTCAAGTGCGACGTGTCCACCATCTGCATCGGTCTGGCCGCGAGCTTCGGCGCTTTCCTGTTAGCAGGCGGCGCAAAGGGCAAGCGGATCGCACTGCCGAATGCGGAAAACATGATCCACCAGCCGCTGATCGCTGGGAACGGCGTACACGGCCCGGTCACGGATATTCAGATCGTGACCGAACAAATGCAGAAAACCAAACAGCGGCTGACCCGCATTCTTTCCGAGAATACGGGAAAAACCTTTGCACAGGTTGCCGCCGATACGGAGCGCGACAACTACATGTCGGCGCAGGAAGCCCTTGCTTACGGGCTGATCGACAAAATTATTGACAAGAGATAAGGAGAAACGCCATGTCAGAAAAGAAGATCACCATTCGTTTGGAAACCAAAGATGACTATCGCAATGTTGAAAACCTGACCCGCGAGGCCTTTTGGAATGTCTACCGCCCCGGCTGCATGGAGCACTATGTGCTGCACTGCTATCGGGATGACCCGGCATTTGTGCCGGAGCTGGACTTCGTCATGGAACTGAACGGTGAGTTGATCGGACAGGTCATCTATGTGCGTTCGGAAATCGACTGCGACGACGGAAGAAAGGTGCCGATCATGACCTTCGGCCCTATCGGCATTGCGCCCGCATACAAGCGGCAGGGCTACGGAAAGAAGCTGCTCGACTATTCCATGGAAAAAGCTAAGGAAATAGGCGCAGGAGCACTTGCTATCACCGGAAACATCCTGTTTTACGGCAAGTCCGGTTTTGTGCCAGCAAAAACAAAAGGCGTTCGCTATGCTGACGACCCTGAAGCGGATTATTTTCTCATCAAAGAGCTGACGCCCGGATTTTTGGACGGTATCTCCGGCACTTACAAAGACCCGGAGGGCTATTTTGTCTGCGAGAAGAATCCGGAAGCGTTTGAACAGTTTGAAGCGACCTTCCCGAAGAAGGAAAAGCTGAAGCTGCCGGGGCAGCTGCTCTGAAAAGGAGAAAGGATCGTGGCATCCGGTAAAGATTATCTTCATTTCATTCTGGAACAGCTATCCGATCCGGACGATATTTCTTACCGTCCTATGATGGGAGAATTTATCCTCTATTACCGAGGTAAAATCGTCGGTGGAATCTATGATGATCGACTGCTTGTAAAGAAAACAAGATCCGCTCTGGAACTTATGCCTGCGGCAATCTGTGAGCTCCCGTATGAGGGAGCGAAAGAAATGCTGCTGGTGGATGAGGTCGACAGCAAAGCGTTTCTTACAGAACTGTTTGAGGCAATGTACGATGAATTGCCGTCACGAAAACGAAAGAACAACGGCATTGGAGGAATAACCGATGAACTATATTCGGATCACAAAAGAAAATATTGACAAGGAACATATCTGCTGTGCCATGTCCGGCAAGCAGAGTGTCGCAAAAAAGGAATGGCTCAGGCAACGCTTTGATGATGGACTTGTTTTCTATCGCAGTGAGGAGCGCGGTAAATGCTTTATCGAATACATTCCGGCTGAAAACGCATGGGTGCCGATTGAGGCAGACGGCTATCTCTACATTAACTGCCTATGGGTAGCCGGTTCCTTGAAGGGACACGGATACTCGAATGATCTGCTGGAGGAATGTATTCGGGACGCTAAGACGCAGGGGAAGAAAGGTATTTGTATTCTGTGTTCGGAGGGACGGAAACGGGAATTTCTCGCTGACCCGAAATTCCTTGCATACAAGGGGTTCCGGGTGGCAGACATATCCGACTGCGGGATCAATCTTATGTATCTTCCCATGTAATCGACCGCACAGATGCCAAAGTTTCGGGAATGTGCAAAACATCCGGCGATTGAGGAAACCGGTTTTGTCCTTTATTACACCGACCAGTGTCCCTACACCTATTATTGGGTGCCGAGGGTGCAGGAGGTCGCAAAAGAACACGGTATCCCGTTCAAGGTCATCCATATCACTGATAAAGCATCTGCGCAGAATGCACCTGCACCGGTCACGACCTATGCCCTGTTCCGGGACGGTCAGTTTCTGACACAGAGTATTCAGTCGGATAAAAAATTTCTGGCGCTGGCGGGCTTGTAAAACTGATTTTATCGAAGCAGAAAAAAGACTGTAGTTATAGGAGCAAAGCAGATGAGTGAACGACCGAAGCTGAACAAAGAACTGGATGCAGCCACTTTCCGCAGCTTTTATTATCTGAAACAGGAGCTTGCCGACTTTTGTAAAGAAAATGGATTGCCCACATCGGGCAGTAAAGCAGAACTCACCGATCGAATCGCATACTTCCTTGATACGGGAAATGTACTGAAATTCTCTGCCGAAAGAAAAGCGGCGATAAACATCGGCATGCTTACTGAGGATGCGGTCATAGAACCGAATATCGTCTGCTCCTAAAAGCACCGTGCTTTTTTCAGCGAGAAAATCGGAAAAAGTTTTTCTTTCAATGTTCCGTTTCAGAAATGGCTAAAAGCAAACGCCGGAAAGCCTTACGGCGACGCGATTCGGGCGTATTATCGAATCTTAGAGGAAAAGAAACTAACCAAAACGGAGATCGGTGGGCAATTTGAGTACAACACATACATCCGCGATTTCTTTGCAGACAATCCCGGAAAGAACTTGCACGACGCGATCATAAGGTCAGCCTGCTTCTCGGCGGCGCTGCGGATTATCTTACAAAGCCGTTTGACACAAAGGAACTGCTGGCGCGCGTTGCGGTGCGGCTAAGAGAGGCTGCACACTCCCCGCTTGTACCCGTTTTAACCTGCGGAGATCTGACGCTGAATACTTCTTCCCATGAAGTTCGTCTGGCTGGAGTCCCTGTTACACTGACAAGGACGGAATATGCCATACTGAAACTGCTGATGCGAAATCCCGGACAGGTTCTGGCAAAATCCGTGCTGCTCGACCGCATCGCAGAGGATACGCTCGATTGCACCGAAAATTCGCTGAAAACACATATCAGCAACCTGCGCGGAAAGCTGCGTGACACATCCGGCAAAAACTATATCGAAGCGGTCTGGGGGATCGGCTTTCGGCTGAACTCGGAATCTTAACGATTTCTGGATGATTTTCTTGACCGCTGTCTTGACCTTTTCGCTGTACCATGTAGGTATCGAGCAAAAGGAGGTACTTATTTTATGGAATATGTGCTTGAAACGAATGCGGTCACCAAGCGTTACCGCAGCTTTACCGCGCTGAACGGTCTGACGATGCGCATTCCGAAAGGTGCGATCTACGGCTTTGTCGGCAGAAACGGCGCAGGCAAAACCACACTCATCCGCCTGATCTGCGGCTTGCAGGAACCGACAGACGGCAGCTACATCTTCTACGGTGCGAAGAATACGGATACCGAAATCTATCGCTGCCGCCGCAGGATGGGTGCTGTGGTGGAAAGCCCGGCAATCTACCCCGATATGACGGCGCGGGAGAACATCTGCCAGCAGTATCGGGTGCTCGGGCTTCCTTCCGATGACGGCATCGACGAGCTGTTGCAGCTTGTCGGACTCGTAGACACCGGCAAAAAGAAAGCAAAGAATTTTTCGCTTGGTATGCGCCAGCGGCTCGGCATTGCCATTGCCCTTTCGGGGAACCCGGGTTTCTTGGTGCTGGACGAGCCGACAAACGGCCTTGACCCGCAGGGCATCATCGAAATGCGTGAACTGATTTTGAAACTCAACCGGGAACACGGGATTACCGTGCTGATCTCCAGTCACATTCTCGATGAGCTTTCCCGCCTTGCCACGCACTATGGGTTTATCGACGGCGGACACATGGTAAAAGAGATGAGCGCACAGGAGCTGGAGACACGCTGCCGCAAATGCGTCCGCATTGAAGTCAGCGACACGAAGGCGCTTGCCCGTGTACTGAACGGTATGAAAGCCGAATACCGCATTATAGACGACACGCACGCGGATATTTACGCCGAAATTCCGGTTACAGAACTTGTATCGGAACTGGCGAAAGAAAACTGCACCGTAAAAAATCTTACGGAGCAGGACGAGAGCCTTGAGAGCTTTTATATGAACCTTGTAGGAGGTGAGCACCATGCGTAAACTGCTCAGAGCAAATCTTTCCCGCTTGCGGCACGACAGAACATTCCGGCTACTTTCGGCCCTGACGGTGTTTTTCGGCGTTTTCATGACGGTGGTCAACGCCGTCAATGTTCACCGGGAGGGTGCCGTTTGGGTAATGGATTTCCGGCTTCTCACTTGTGCCATTCTTTGCCCGATTTTGAATTCGGTTTTGGCGGCGCTGTTTGTCGGCAGCGACTATTCCGGCGGGACATTGCGCAATAAACTGATCGCCGGACATCGGCGCGGCAATATCTACCTCGCCAATCTCATCACCTGCTGCTGCGCCGGAATCATTTTGAGCATTGCCTTTGTTGTTCCGCAAGGTGCCCTCGGGCTTCTGCTGGGAGAGCAGATCCAATCCGCTCCGGTAAAGCTGCTGATGTACGAAGCACTGAGCCTTGCGCTGCTGGCCGCCCTTACGGCACTCTTTACGCTGATCGCCATGCTGTGCCAAAACAAATCGCACACGGTTGCCGGATGTATTCTGCTGGTATTTGTGCTGCTTTTCATCGGCGTTTACATCACCTCTGCGCTGAACGAGCCGGAGTATCTGGCGGGCTATTCCTATACAGAGGACGGCGTGACCGTGGAGGAACCGGAGACGAAAAATCCCAATTACATCAGCGGAACAAAGCGGAAGGTCTATGAATTTATGCAGGACTTTACACTGGGCGGGCAGATGCTTCAGATCAGCGATATGAACGCCGAAAAGCCGACGATGCTGGCGCTTTATGACGGGATCATTCTCCTTGCGGCAACGGGATGCGGCTTAGTGTTTTTCCGACGCCGGGATTTGAAGTAAGAGGTGGTTATGGAGTTTTGGGTCGTGCTGATCATCATTGTGCTTGCATTTTGCGTTGTCGGACTGCTGCTGTATCTGCTCTCCCTGCGTGCATCCCTGAAAGAAGTCGCACGGGAGCTGAATGACAAGCTGAAAACGGACACGAACACGCTCATTTCCATTTCATCCGGCGACCGTGCCATGCGTACCCTTGCTTCGGAAATCAACTGTCAGCTGCATTTGCTCCGCAAAGAGCGCCTAAAGCTGCAACATGGTGATATGGAATTAAAAAATGCGGTCACCAACATTTCACACGACCTGCGCACTCCACTGACTGCGATCTGCGGCTACCTCGATTTGCTTATGCAACAACCGCAGTCTAAAGCGACAGAACGCTATCTTTCCGTGATCCGTGAACGCACCGATGCCATGCGTGGGCTGACCGAGGAGCTGTTTCGGTATTCGGTCATTTCCGGAACAACAGAGGAACTGCATTTTGAGCCGGTTTGTCTGAATGACATTCTGGAGCAAAGCCTTGCAGGTTTTTACGGAACGCTTTCCGAACGCGGGATCGTGCCCGATATTGCACTATCGGAGCAGCCGATCGAGCGAACACTTGACCGACACGCCCTGCGGCGGATTTTTGATAATATTCTTTCCAATGCCGCCAAGTATTCTGACGGGGACTTATCCGTTCGACTCTCGCCCGACGGCACAGTATGGTTTGAAAACCATGCTAAGGATTTAGATGCCATGCAAACTGCGCACCTGTTTGAGCGCTTTTACACAGTAAACACCGCAAGAAGCGGAACAGGACTCGGGCTTTCCATCGCTAAGCTGCTCACCGAAAAGATGGGCGGAAATGTTATAGTTGAATACAATGAAGGAAAACTGAGGATTTTTGTTCGGTTTCCGGATCGCTGACAGAGAAAAAGAAAAGGGGAAAAACAATGTCAAAGAGAGCACGGCAATACATCGGTATTCTGGCGGCCGTGATCGCCTATTATCTTGTCCACGAAGGAGCACACCTGTTGTACGCCCTGTTTACAGGGGTGTTCCGGCAGATCAAATTTATGGGGCTTGGCGTGCAGGTCGATGTTTTCCGTGAACGCATGACAGATACGCAGCTCGGCATCTTCTGCCTTGTAGGTGCTGTGGCAACTTTCTGTATAGCGTATCTGTTGACTGCACTTGCAAAGAAGATCGGCACGATAGAGAGCAAACTGCTGCGCGCCGTGCTTTAC
>ERZ827186.2008-NODE-2008-length-14785-cov-3.134012_pt1 | contig 14785 bp, 6 predicted proteins | sample MGYA00519918_ERZ827186 | MGnify/ENA primary metagenome ERZ827186 (study PRJEB31778, sample SAMEA3449275) | human gut metagenome | biome: human gut; feature: human-associated habitat; material: faeces | place: United Kingdom | collected 2010/2012 ... | reverse complement strand
AAGAACATCACGATGGACAACGTGCAGCTGATCGCACAGAAACCCGACTACCGCCCGGCGATCGTGCTCGACGACGTACACGGGATCAAATTCGACAACGTGACCTACACGGAACCGGGCGCAGAGAAGAAGCAACAGCTCTTCCCGTACCAGTCGACCGAAGTGACCGTCAACCAGTAATCCGACAACCTGAATCCCCATAGCGATGAACCTCACAAACAGACCCATACGCAACATGCTGCTCTCCCTGGCAGGCCTGTTCGCAGCGGCAGCCACCCTACAGGCGGCTCCGGCTGCAGCGGCCAAAAGCGATACGGGCGGCGCAAACGGCAACGCTTACTACCAGCAGTTCCGCAATCCCGATCCCAAGTACCGCCCCTTCGTGCGGTGGTGGTGGAACGGCGACAAGGTGAACGCCGACGAGCTGCGCCGCGAGCTGTACCTGCTCAAGGATGCCGGTATCGGCGGCGTGGAGATCAACCCCGTCGAGTTCCCGCGCGGAGCCGACGACCTCGGGGCGAAGCCGCTGTCGTGGCTGAGCAAGGAGTGGATCGACATGCTCGCCGTGGCTTTCGACCAGGCCGAGAAACTCGACATGACCTGCGACCTGATCGTAGGCTCGGGCTGGCCTTTCGGCGGCGAGTTCCTCAAAGGAGACGAACGCGGCCAGGTGATGGTCGTCGGCGTCGAAAAGCTCGAAGGACCGCAAGAGTACACCACATCGGTCTTCTCGCTGCTCAAGGAGGCCGACCCGGCCATCAGCAAGGCCTATAAAGGACGCGTGCCGCACCTGCTCTCGCTGCAACTGGTTCCCGAACCGCTCGGCAGCCTCGACCAGGTGATCGACCTGAGCGACAAGATCGACGAAAAGGGGGCCTTCACGATCGATATCCCCAAAGGCAAATACGCACTCTACTCGCTGGTGCGCATCGACTCGTTCGGCGCGGTGATCTGCGGCGCCCCCGGCGCACAGGGGCCGACGCTGAACCACCTCGACCAGGCGGCCGTCGAAAAGTACCTGAACCACATGTCCGATGCGATCCAGGATCAGCTCGGCCCGCTGCGCAACTACATCCGTTCGCTGTTCACCGACTCGATGGAACTCGAGGGTGCGAACTGGACGGGCGATTTCGCCGCCGAATTCAAAAAGCGGCGCGGCTACGACATCATGCCCTACCTGCAGTACACGATGTTCAAGACCGGCGGCATGGGCAACGTCACCGACTACAACTACGCCGCGGAGATGACCCCCGAGTTCAAGGAGATGATCGACCGCATGCGCTACGACGTCGAGCTGACGAAAGCCGAAATGTTCCGCGACCGTTTCACGATCCCCTACACCGAATGGTGCAAGAAGCTCGGCGTGCTGTCGCGCGCACAGGCCTACGGCCGCGGCTTCTTCCCGCTGGAGAGCGGCATGTACTACGACATTCCCGAGGGCGAGTCGTGGACGACCAACTGGCTCCAGCACCGCATCGGCGAAGAGATGCGCAACGACGAGTATCGTGCCGGACGCGCCTACACGATGATCAACAAGTACATCACTTCGGCTGCCCACCTTACCGGCAAACGCCTGATCAGTGCCGAAGAGATGACCAACACCTACCGCGTCTTCAACGCGACGCCCGAGTTCCTCAAGATCGGCTGCGACCAGAATGCCCAGGTGGGCGTGACGCATTCGGTATGGCACGGCTTCAACTACTCGCCGGCCGACGCGCCGTTCCCCGGCTGGGTGCAGTACGGTTCCTACTACAACGAGAACAACACCTGGTGGCCTTACTTCAAGTACCTGAACGCTTACAAGGGGCGCCTCTCGTCGCAGTTCCAGAACGCGGACATGTACACCGACATGATCATCCTGCCGCCCAACTACGACATGTGGGGCGAGATCGGCGTGCAGGCCGACCCGTTCCCCGGCACGCTGAACGTCCTTTACACCTCTTTAATATGGGAAGCGATCTGCAAGAACGGCGGCGCCGCCGACTACACCTCGGAGATCGTACTGAACGCCTCGACGGTTAAGAACGGCAAGCTCTGCTACGGTCCCAAACAGTACGGCACGCTCTTCCTACCCGAAGTGACCAGCACCGCCCCCTCGACGCTCGCGAAGATTCACGAGTTCGTTTCCCAGGGCGGCCGCGTTTTCTGCATCGAAAAATACCCGTCCAAGTCGCTCGGCTTCAAAGATTACAAAAAGCGCGACGCCGAGGTACAGGCGTGGATCAAGAAACTGCAGGCCTACCCCGACCGCTTTATCCTCGTCAAAAAACCCGAGGACAACAAGTTCCTCGAATGGTACCAGGAGCTGATCGGCCAGTACAACCTGCCGCACTACATGACCGTCGAGAACCCCGACCGCTTCTTCCTGCAGACACGTTGGAACGGCGGCGACGGCAACACCTTCTTCTTCCTGGCCAACGTGCACATGCACAACCCCTACAAGAGCAAGATCACCTTCTCGCCGGAGATTACGCGGGGCCGTTACCCGTGGATTTGGGATCCCGATACCGGCAAGCGTTACCGCATCACGCTCACCGACGGCAGCTTCGAACTGGAACTCGGCCCGGCCGAAACCCTCTTCATCGTCTTCGACAAGGTGTCTAAGGGCGAGCCGTGGAAACCGCTGCCCGTCAGCGCCCCGAACGCGCTGACGCTTAAAAACTGGCAGGTCGAACTGCACCATGCCCGTGAAGGATGGGTCAAAACCACGCAGATGGAGACGCCCACCGACCTGAAGGAGACCGAATGGAAAGATTTCGCCGGAACGGTCGTGTACCGCACGAAGTTCGACGTGAACAGCTCGAACGCCGGGGACACCGTCCTGAATCTGGGCAAAGTCTACGGCATCTCGCAGGTGCTCGTCAACGGCGTGGACTGCGGCGTGAAATGGTACGGCAACCGCATTTACGACATCGCCGATCAGCTACACACCGGCAGCAACGAGATCGAGGTGCGCGTGGTCACCGTCCTGGGCAACTACATGCATACGCTCACCGACAACGCCACTGCCCAGAAGTTCACCGCCGGCAGGAAAGAGTGGCCGACCCTGTCGCTGGGCATCCTCGGACCGGTAACGCTATACAAATAAAATTGTCTAAACAAGCTGCAGAGATAATTCACAGGGGCAGCGGACAGGCTGCCCCGGACTACTGCCAATAAACTTCAATTTTTCAAAAAACTCTCTCAAACCAACAACGATTCATGAAAAAGTTTATTCTCTCAGCACTGGCCGTCCTGTGTGCGATGCAACTGGGGGCGAAGGATTACAACGCCTCGCTCTTCGGCATCAAATCCAACGGTACGACGCTGAACACCTCCTCGATCCAGAAGGCGATAGACTACATCCACTCCGAGGGTGGCGGACGCCTCGTCTTCTACGTGGGCCGTTACCTGACCGGCAGCATCAACCTGCGCTCGAACGTCACGATCCAGCTCAACGAAGGCGCCGTACTGCTCGGTTCGACGAACCCGTACGACTACCCGATCGACAGTTCCTACTGCGCATTGGTGCGGGCGGTTAAGGTCGACAATGTCGCGATTACCGGCAAGGGGGTCATCGACGGCCAGGGCCGCGAGGCGTCGTATAACCTGCTCGACCAGATCCAGAAAGGGATCATCAACGACCCGGCCAAATACGACCGGCCCGATGGATCGCGCCGCGCACGGACGCTCTATTTCCGCGAATGCAAAGACGTCACCATCGACGGCATCACGCTGAAGAACTCGGGCGACTGGGTGCAGACTTACGACCAGTGCGACCGGCTGAAGATCAACGGCATCACCGTCGACAGCAAGGCCTACTGGAACAACGACGGGCTCGACATCGTCGACTGCCGCAACACCACCGTCACCAATTCGTTCATCGACGCGACCGACGACGGTATCTGCCTCAAGTCGCACAGCCACGAGCACATGTGCGAGAACATCGAAATCCGCAACTGCGTAGCCCGCTCGAGCGCGAGCGGCATCAAGTTCGGCACGGTAAGCGCCGGCGGCTACAAGAATATCCGCATCATCAACAATAAGGTATACGACACCTTCCGCTCGGCCTTCACGATCGCCACGCCGGACGGAGGCGTCGTCGAGAATATCCTCGTCGACAGCCTTTACGCATACAACGTGGGCAACGCGATCTTCCTGCGTATCGGCAACCGCTGGACCAAAGGTTCGGTGGGTTCGATCGACGGAGTCACGATCCGGAACATGTACTGCGAACTCTCGGACAGCAAGCCCGACGCGGGTTACGAATACGAAGGCCCGGTGGAAGACCTGCCGCGCAACATCTCGCCCGCAAGCATCGTCGGCCTGAAAGGGTACGACATCCGGAACGTGAAACTCGAAAACGTCACGATCGTCACCCCGGGCGGCGGCAATCCCTACTACGCGAAGGTGGGCACCAGCGCGAAGGAGCTCGACGCGATCCCCGAGATGGCCGACCGTTATCCCGAATTTTCGCAATTCAAGGAGCTGCCCGCATGGGGCTTCTACATCCGCCACGCGAAGGATATCGCTTTCGACAACGTGAAGTTCATTGCCAAAAACCGTGACTACCGCCCGGCGATCGTCACCGATGACGTGAAGGGCCTGAGCCTCGCAGATGTCACCTTCGAAGAACCGGGAGCAAAGAAAAAACAGATCCATACTTACCAAACGACTAACATTCAAATCAATAAATAACAAACCATGACTAAGCTCAAATTTCTCGCATTAGCCATCGCCTTGCTGTGCGGCGCCACGCAACTCTCGGCCAAGGACTACCAGGTTTCGGACTTCGGCGCCAAGGCCGACGGCATCACCCTGAACACGGGTGCGATCCAGCGCGCGATCGACGCGGTGAACGAACGCGGCGGCGGACGCCTCGTCTTCGGCCCCGGCAAGTACCTCACCGGCTCGATCTACCTGAAAAGCAACGTGACGCTGCACCTCGAGCGCGGCGCCGTGCTGCTCGGCTCGACCAACCCGTTCGACTACGTGAAAGACCCGTATGTACGCTGGATGGCCATGGTGTTCGCCATGAAACAGGAGAACATCGGCATCACCGGCAAGGGTACCATCGACGGCCAGGGTTTCAAAACCGCCAACAACATGGTACAGTACATCCAGCGCGGCATTTATGAAGACCCGCTGAAACTGGACCGCCCCAACGAGACGAACCGCCCGGAAAACATCTACTTCCGCGAGTGCACGAACGTCACGATCACCGGCATCACGCTGCGTGACCCGGCCAGCTGGAACCAGACCTACGACCAATGCAAGAACGTCTATGTGGACGACATCTACGTGGAGGCGAACTCTTACTGGAACAACGACGGCATCGACATCGTCGACTGCGACGGCGTGGTGATCAAAAACTCGTTCTTCAATGCCGCCGACGACGTGCTCTGCTTCAAATCGCACGACGCGAACAGCATCTGCCAGAATGTCGTAGTCGACAACTGCGTGGGACGCTCGGGCGCCAACGGACTCAAATTCGGCACCGTATCGAGAGGCGGATTCCGCAATTTCAAGGTGACGAACATCACCATCTACGACACCTACCGTTCGGCCATCACCTTTGCAGCCGTGGACGGCGGCCTGATCGACAACATCCTCGTGGACGGCGTGCGCTCGATCAATACCGGCAACGTGATCTTCCTGCGCATCGGCGACCGCTGGGGCAAAGGCAAACAGCCGTCGATGAAAAACGTGACGATCCAGAACGTCTATGCCGAAGTGCCGCTGCGCAAACCCGACGCCGGCTACAACTACGAAGGCCCGATCGAAGACATGCCGCGCAACATCTCGCCCGCGAGCATCGTCGGCCTGCCCGACTACCCGATCGAGAACATCACCCTCAAGAACATCACGATGGTCTACCCCGGCGGCGGCAATAAACTCTTCGCTTACCGCGGCCTGACCCCCGCCGAACTGGACGGTATTCCCGAAATGCGCGATACCTATCCCGAATTCTCGCAGTTCAAAGAGCTGCCGGCCTGGGGTTTCTACATCCGCCACGCCAAGGGTATCACCTTCGACAACGTGAAATTCATTGCCGAGAAGCCCGGCGACTACCGTCCGGGCCTGGTGACCGACGACGTGCAGGGCCTCACCCTGCGCAAGGTCGAATTCGAAGAACCCGGTGCCAACGGCAAGGAACAGGTGTTCACCTACAAGACCACCGGCATCGTAAAGGAATAACCGCAAACAAATTAATAATCTCAACTTAAAAACAGAGACCATGATCAAAACGAAATTCCTCGCACTCGCCCTCTTGCTGATCGGCACGGCCGTGAGCCCCGTTTCGGCCAAGGAGTATAAGGCCGCGCTCTTCGGCGTGAAATCGGACGGTACGACCAACAACACGCGCTCGATCCAGAAGGCGGTAGACTTCATCAGCGAAAACGGCGGCGGCGAGCTGGCGTTCTACGTAGGCCGCTACCTGACCGGCACGATCCACCTCAAGAGCAACGTGACGATCGTCATCAAGGAAGGCGCCGCACTGATGGCTTCCACGTCGCCTTATGACTACGACTACGTGAACGGCACCGCCGCACTGATCGTCGCCGATACAGCCAAAAACATCGGCATCACCGGCAAAGGCCTGATCGACGGACAGGGAACCCTCGTAACCGGCCACTACAACACGCAGGCAGCCCAGGGCAACCTCGCCGCCGGTAAGAACACGGTGCCTGCGCTGATCTACATGAACGGTTGCACCGGCGTGACCGTCGAAGGCATCCTGCTGAACAACTCGGCCGAGGACGTGGCCATTTTCAACAACTGCACCGACGTGACCGTTACCGGCATCACCGTCGACAGCAAGCTGAACCCCGCCACGGCCGGCGTCGTGTTGGAGGGCTGCACGAACGTGAAGCTGAATGAATCGTTCATCGACGTACCCGCCGCTGCATTGCAGACCAAAGGCGCCGCGTCGAAAGGCGTTTCGGTAACCAACAGCATCACCCCCAACGGCAAAAAAATCTCGCCGCGCAAATAAGCGAACCTTTGCCCTGCGTCCGCTGACCCGGACGCAGGGCCCTAATCGGGGAACCGTACCGAAACCGGCTACAGTCCGTCCCGGCAACCGGTCCGTTCTCCCGCCCCCCGAGTTCCGACGCGGGAAACAAACGGAACCGCCCGAAAAACCGACGGACCGGTCAAGCGGATAGCTCTCGGCACGCCCCGGACAGATACAAATATTAAAACAGATACAGGTATAAAATTAGGACAACCGGTACTCCCAATACAGATACAGACAGCAACTCCGACTCAGAAATAAAAACCTAACCAACCGATATTTTCCCAATCTAAAACTTCCATGGATCGCAGAACTTTCCTTATCCGCAGTGCCATGCTCGCAGCAGGCGGCCTCGCCGTCACGATGCTGCCGGGTGTCGCCGAAGCCGCCGAAATGGCCGAAGCGGCCGCAAAAGCGGCCGGTGACGGCTCGTTACGTTTCGACGCCGAACTCTACCACCGCTTCGCCAACCCCGATTCAGTCTACCGTCCGTTCGTACGCTGGTGGTGGAACGGCGACAAAGTCGAACCCGAAGAGTTGCGCCGCGAGCTGCGCGTCATGAAAGCCGCCGGTATCGGCGGCGTCGAGATCAACCCGATCGGTATCGCCGAGGAAGACAACGACATGGGCAAGCGTTCGCTCACATGGCTCAGCGACGAGTGGATCGAAGCGCTGAAAGCCACTTTCGACGAAGCGAAGAAACTCGACATGACCTGCGACCTGATCGTCGGTTCGGGCTGGCCTTTCGGCGGCGAATTCCTCAAAGGGGACGAGCGAGCGCAGGTGGTACTGATCGACGCGCAGAAGCTCGAAGGCCCGACCACGTTCGAAATCTCGCGCTTCGCGATCTTCAGCACGGTCGATCCGGGCGTCACGGTGCCCTTCCCGGGCCGCACGTTCGAACTGCTGGCCCTCAAGCTGGTACCCGACCCGATGGACGGCCTCGAAGGGGTGATCGACCTGTCCGACCAACTCGGCAACGAGGTCATCTCGGTAAATGTTCCCGACGGAAAATACGTATTCTACGCACTGGTGAAGGTCAATGCCTTCGCGAGCGTGATCAACGGCGCACCCGGCGCCGCAGGACCGATCCTCAACCACATGGACAAGCAGGCCGTGAACAAATACCTGCACCACATGTCCGACACGATCCAGGCGAAAACCGGGCCGCTGAGCACGCACATCCGCTCGATGTTCACCGACTCGATGGAGCTCGAAGGATGCAACTGGGCCACCGATATCCTCGAAGAGTTCAAAAAGCGGCGCGGGTACGACATCTTCCCCTACCTGCCCTTCATGATGTTCAAGGTGGGCCGCCTGGGCGACGTTTCGGACTACAATTACGGCGCCGCCAAAACCCCCGAATTCGCCGCAGAAATCCGCCGGATGCGCTACGACTTCGAACTGACCAAAGCCGAATTGCTGCGCGAACGCTTTAACCGCACCTACCTCGACTGGTGCAAAGAACTCGGCGTGCTTTCGCGTGCGCAGGCTTACGGCCGCGGCTTTTTCCCGCTGGAAAGCAGCATCGGATACGACATTCCCGAGGGCGAGTCGTGGACGACCAACTGGCTCAAACACCGTCTCGGCGAAGAGATGGGTAACGAGGACTACCGCCGGGGCCGGGGCTATACGATGATCAACAAATTCGTCTCTTCGGCGGCGCACCTGACCGGCAAACGGGTCGTGAGCTGCGAAGAGATGACCAATACCTACCAGGTATTCAATGCGACGCTCGAGTTTCTGAAACTGGGATCCGACATGAGCATCCTCTCGGGTATCACCCACTCGGTGCTGATCGGCGTGAACGTCTCCCCTCCCGACATTCCGTTCCCGGGTTGGGTGCGTTACGGCGCCTACTTCAGCGAGCACAACAACTGGTGGCCCTACATGCCCTACTTCACCGGCTACCGGGCCCGCGTTTCGGCAGCACTGCAAAACACCGACATGTACACCGACATCGCGCTGCTGCCGGCTTATCCGGACATGTGGGGCGAAGTGGGCGTCAAGACCGAGCCGTTCCCCGACCGGCTGAACGTACCCTACATGACCCTCGTCTGGGAGGCGATCCACAAGAACGGCGGCGGATGCGACTACACCTCGGAGATCGTGCTCGGCGACTCGACCGTCAAAAACGGCAAGCTGTGCTACGGTCCGAAACAGTACGGCACACTCTTCCTGCTGGGACTGGACAGCATCCGGCCCGAAACGCTCGCGAAACTTTATGATTTCGTAAGCCAGGGAGGACGCGTCTTCTGCATCGAGAAAATTCCGCACCAGTCGCTCGGTTACCACGACTACAAACAGAACGACGCGAAGGTTCAGGAGTGGATCGGTAAGCTGAAACAGTTCCCCGACCGCTTCGTATTGCTCGAAAAACCGGCCGACAACGATTTCATCAAATGGTACGCCGACGTACAGCGGCAGTACGGCATCGAACCCTACGTGAAGGTCGAAAACCCCGATCCCTTCTTCACGCAGAACCGCTACCAGGGCGACAACGGCGAAGAGCTCTTCTTCCTGGCCAACTCGCACCTGCACGATCCCTACCGCGGCCGGATCGTCTTCACCGACGAGATCACCGCCGGGCGCTACCCGTGGGTGTGGGACATGGAAAACGGCAAGCGCTGGCGCATCGAACTGGACAAGGAGGGCGGCTACACGCTCGACATGGGTCCGGCCGACTCGCTGGTAATCGTCTTCGACAAGAACAAGAAAGGGCCGGCGTGGAACCCGCTGCCCTACGAAGGCCCGCAAAGCCGGACGCTCACGGGCTGGGACGTGGAGTTGCACCACAGCCGCGAAGGATGGACCAAGACCGACCGCATGGAGCAGCCGACCGACCTGAAAGATACGCCGTGGGTGGACTTTACCGGCACGGTCACCTACCGCACCACCGTCGACGCGGGCAGCAAACCCGGCAAGATGCTGCTGAACCTGGGCAAAGTGTATGGCGTGGCCGAACTGAAGGTCAACGGCAAGGATCAGGGCGTACGCTGGTATGGCCGCCGCGTCTACGACCTCTCCGACGCCCTGCAACCGGGTGAGAACGAGATCGAAGTGAAGGTGGTCACCACGATGGGCAACTACATGAAGACGCTCACCGACAACCCGACGGCCCAGAAGTGGACGAACCGCAAGAACAAGGAACAGCCGACCCAGTCGATGGGCCTGCAGGGTCCGGTGACGTTATACTCCGCCGGAAAATAGGTACCGAGCCTGTGCGCATTCCGGAATAGGCGCACAGGCCTTTACCCGCCCGCACACGGACTGCACGGACTTCCGGATGCGAACGCCAAAAATACCAACGGGAAGTCCGGAAAAATAACAAGGAAAACACACCGGACACACCGAAACCAAAACTGACGCACAAACCATACGAACCAAACCACTACCTAACCACCCCAACCGAACCTCTCTCCCGATGAACAGACGCGACTTTTTAATACGCAGTGCCTTGCTGGCCGCCGGAGGCTTCGTCTCCGCGGCCTCGCCGGCGTTGGCCGAAACCGCCGCGAAGGCGGCTGCGGCAGCCGGGGCCGCAAAGGCGGCCGGCGGTCAGTTCAGCTTCGACAGCGACATCTACAGCCAGTTCCGCAACCCGGACATCCGCTACCGCCCCTTCGCACGGTGGTGGTGGAACGGCAACAAGGTGGAAGCGCACGAGCTGGTGCGCGAACTGCGTCTGTTGAAAGAGGCGAACATCGGCGGCGTGGAGATCTACCCCGTCGGGCTTCCGGAGGATACCGACGACGCGGGTATCCCGACGCTCAAGTGGCTCAGCGACGAGTGGATCGACATGGTGAAGGTGACCCTCGACGAAGCGGACCGGCTCGGCATGACCTGCGATCTGATGGTCGGCACCGGCTGGCCCTACGGCGGCGATTTCGTGCCGCACGAAGACCGGGCGCAGGTGGTGGTGGTCGATGCGGTGAAACTCACCGGCCCCACCGTGTACGAAACCTCGGCCTACAGCATTTTCAAACGAGCCGACCCGGAAGCGACGACGCCCGCCGACAGCCGCACGTTCGAGTTGCTGTCGCTCTCGCTGGTCCCCGACCCGCTCTCCTCGCTCGACCGGGTCAGGGACCTCTCCGGCCAAAAAGACAACGACCTGATCCGCGTCGACGTTCCAGCAGGCGACCACTATTTCTATGCGTTGGTCAAGGTGCACGATTTCGCCGGGGTGATCAACGGCGCCCCGGGAGGCGACGGCCCGTTCATCGACCACATGAAAAAAGATGTGGTGCAGAAATACCTCGACCACATGTCCGACACGATCCAAAAACGGATCGGGCCGCTCGCGGGCCGCATCCGTTCGTTCCTCACCGATTCGATGGAGCTCGAAGGGTCGAACTGGACGGATTCTATGGCCGACCGGTTCAAGGAGCGTTACGGATACGACCTGATGCCCTACCTGCCGCTGATGCTGTGGAAGACCCACCGCCTCGGCGACGTGTGGGAGTACAGCTACGGGGCACAGAAATCGCCCGAGCTGCAGGAGGCGATCGACCGCGTGCGCTACGATTTCGAGACGCTGAAGGCCGAAATGCTCGACGAGTGCTACACGCAGACCTACTGCAAATGGTGCAACGACCAGGGAGCGAAATCGAAAGGCCAGGCCTACGGCCGCGGCTTCTTCCCGCTCGAGAGCAGCCTGCACTACGACATTCCCGAGGGGGAGGCCTGGACGACCAACTACCTCAAGCACCGCCTCGGCGAAGAGATGCCCAACGACGACTACCGCCGGGGCCGCGGCTACGTGATGATCAACAAATACGTCTCTTCGGCGGCGCACCTGACCGGCAAACGGGTCGTGAGCTGCGAGGAGATGACCAACACCTACCACGTCTTCAACGCAACGCTCGAACTGCTGAAAGTAGGTTCGGACCAGAGCATCATCTCCGGCATCACGCAGTCGATCTACCACGGTTTCAACTACTCGCCGCCCGCGGCTCCGTTCCCCGGCTGGATCCGCTACGGCTCCTACTACAACGAGAACAACCCGTGGTGGCCGTACTTCAAATACTTCAACACCTACAAGGCGCGCCTGGCCACGTTGTTGCAAAACGCGGACATGTACACCGACATCGCGCTGCTCACGCCGATTCCCGACCTGTGGACGCGCTACGGCGTACAGACCGAACCGTTCCCCGGCCCCGGACCGCTGGCGGTGCCCTACACCTCGCTGGTGTGGGAAGCGATCCATAAACACGGCGGCGGATGCGATTACACGTCGGAACGCGTGATCGCCGGCTCGACGGTCGAAAACGGCAAGCTGTGCTACGGCCCGAAACAGTACGGCACCCTCTTCCTGGTGGGTATCGAAGGCATCGAGCCGGCTACGCTCGAAAAGCTCCATACGTTCGTACAGCAGGGCGGCCGCATCTTCTGCATCGAACGTTACCCGTCCAAATCGCTCGGCTTCGTCGATTACGAACGGCGCGACAGGGAGGTGCGCGACTGGGTCGAAAAGCTCAAAGGCTACCCGGAGCGTTTCATCCTGCTTGAACGGCCCGAAGGCGACGATTTCTACGCATGGTATCCGGCCATGTGCGAAAAGTACCGCATCCCGCACTACCTCGGCTTCTCGTCGCCCGACCGTTACCTGATGCAAAACCGTTACCGCACCGACGACGGCACCGAAATACTTTTCTTCGCCTATGCGAACCGCCGCGAACCGCACCGGACCGAAGTGCGCGTCGGGCCGGAAGTGGCGGGAGGCCGCTACCCGTGGCTGCTCGACACGCAGAGCGGCGAGCGTTGGCGCATTCCTTCAGAGGGTGGCACTTTCACGCTGGAATTCGGCCCGTGCGACTCGTATGTCGTGGTGTTCGACAAGCAGAAAAACGGCGAACCGTGGCGGCCGCTGCCCGCCGCCGGAGCGAATGCCCAGCGGCTCGAAGGCTGGGACGTGGAACTGCGCCACGGCCGCGAGGGATGGACCAAATCCACGCGCATGCAGACCTTGCTCGACCTGCGCGACACGGAATTCACGAGTTTCATGGGCACGGCCGTTTACCGCAAGAGGTTCGACGCGGACGAGTTGCGGGGCACCGTACTGAACCTCGGCGAAGTGGCCGGGGTGTCGAACGTGCGCCTCAACGGCAAGGAGCTGGGGGTACAGTGGTACGGACGGCGCCTGTACGACCTATCGGGGGCCTTGGAACCGGGTGAAAACGAACTCGAAGTGCGCGTGACCACGACGATGGGCAATTACATGAAGACGCTCACCGACAATAAGATCGCGCAAAAGTGGACGAACCGCAAAAGCAAGGAACAGCCGCAGCAGTCGATGGGCCTGCTGGGTCCGGTAACGGTCTACCGCAACCGGGCATAATCCGGCGTGCGGCCCGGGAACAGGCCGCCCCCGGAAACGACTGCCGCAAGAAGTGCCGGACGGGACCCGGTGCGGCACGAACGGAACACAGAAAATGAAACAACGCATTTACGACCAAACAACATAGCAAAACAGACAAAATGATGAGAAAAACAACAATCCTCACGCTGACGCTCTCCCTGCTCAGTTCCGTACAATTGTGGGCCAAAGATTACCGGGTTTCGGACTTCGGGGCCGTGGCCGACGGAACCACCCTCAACACGCGTGCGCTCCAACGTGCGATTGACGTCATCCATGAAGAAGGAGGCGGCAAGCTGATTTTCCCGCTGGGCCGCTACGTCTCCGGGACGCTGCACCTGCTCTCGGGCGTAACGTTGCACCTGGAGAGCGGCGCCGTGCTGCTCGGCTCGAACAACCCCTACGACTACGACCGCGAACCGGGACTGAACACCGCGTTCCTGCTGGCCAGGGGTCAGAAAAACATCGGCGTGACGGGCGAAGGGCTGATCGACTGCCGCGGCCGCCAGACCGCCTATAACCTCGTGGACCTGATCCACCGCGGACTGGTCGACGACCGGCTGGGACTCGACCGCCCGAACGAAAGCATCCGCCCGATGATCTTCTACTTCCGCGAATGCGACGGCGTAACGGTCGAAGGCATCAGCCTGAAAAACTCGGCCAGCTGGGTGCAGACCTACGATCAGTGCAAAAACCTCAAGATCGACCGCATCAACGTCGAGAGCAATGCCTACTGGAACAACGACGGCCTCGACATCGTCGACTGCGAGAACGTCACCGTGACGAACTCCTATTTCGACGCTTCGGACGACGCGATCTGCCTCAAATCGCACAGCGGCGCCCATATGTGCCGGAATATCCTGATCCGCGACAACGTGGCGCGCTCGGGAGCCAGCGGCATCAAGTTCGGCACCGTATCGGCCGGGGGATTCAAAGACATCAGAATCATTAACAACAAAGTATACGACACCTACCGTTCGGCCATTACGATCCAGGCCGTCGACGGCGCCAAGGTCGACAACATCTTCGTCGATTCGCTCTATGCGATCCATACCGGCAACGTGATCTACCTGCGGATCGGCGACCGCTGGAGCAGCGGCAGGCAGCCCTCGATGAGCAACATTACGATCCAGAACGTATACGCCGAAGTTCCGGCCGGCAAGCCCGACAAAGGCTACGACTACGAGGGTCCGCAGCACCATATGCCGCGCAACATTTCGCCTTGCGGCATCGTCGGCCTCTCCGACCACGACATCACGAACGTAACGCTCCGCAATATCAAGATCATCTACCCGGGCGGCGGAAATCCGTTCTTCGCCTACCGCGGCCTGACTCCCGCCGAGCTGGACAGCATTCCCGAAGCGAGGAAAAGCTATCCCGAATTCTCGCAGTTCCGCGAACTACCGGCCTGGGGCTTCTACATCCGCCAC
>ERZ827186.2000-NODE-2000-length-14824-cov-24.860316_pt1 | contig 14824 bp, 8 predicted proteins | sample MGYA00519918_ERZ827186 | MGnify/ENA primary metagenome ERZ827186 (study PRJEB31778, sample SAMEA3449275) | human gut metagenome | biome: human gut; feature: human-associated habitat; material: faeces | place: United Kingdom | collected 2010/2012 ... | reverse complement strand
CCAAAACCGGTAAGGTCACGGTGACGGAAACGGAAGTTACAGAGATATGGAAGATCTATACCATCGTCTACAACGGAGAGGCCTATTTTGAGGATAAGATATTCGCCCTGTCGGATGAACAAAAGGGACTGGCGGAAAACTACGCCCAGAACCTGAGCGTATTCCTGGGCGATGGTATGATGCAGGGCTTGCTGCCCGCCGAGTCCACCGGCCTTGTATCTCTGGGCGACATTCGTTTCTCGGATGGCGCGACGCAGGTGGTCTACTATAATCAGTTGGACAAGCGGTACGCGCACAAGCCCTACGGCACCGACGACATCGGCACCTACGGCTGCGGGCCTACCTGTATGGCAATGGTGGTATCTTCTTTGACCAACGAGACGGTCGATCCCGTTGAGATGGCACGTTGGGCCTATGAAAACGGTTACTGGTGCAGTAGAAGCGGTTCCTACCATTCGCTGATCCCCGGTGCCGCCAAAGCGTGGGGGCTTCCGGTACAGGGCTGCGGGAAAACAGAAGGGCAGCGCATTGTGGATGCGCTCTCTCAAGGCAAGCTGGTGGTGGCAATCATGCTGAAAGGTCATTTCACCAGCTCAGGACACTTCATCGTGCTGCGCGGTGTGGAGAACGGAAAGATACTGGTGGCCGACCCTGCCAATTATACCCGAAGCCAACAGGCATGGGATCTGGCTATCATCCTGAATGAAGCCAGCGGCCGTGCCGGTGCTGGTGGGCCTTTCTGGATCATAGGGTAGGAAGGAGAACTAAATGTGAGCAAACCAAATGATTATGATACCTATATTATCCCGCCCAATTTTATCGAGGGCGGGACTTTTTTCGGCGGGCTGCTGAAGCTCCGCAACACAGCTGAGGCGCTGGTTATCGTGCTGGCTATCGGCATACCTGTGTTCTCGGTGTCCACACTGACGCTGACTGCCAAGATCATCATTCTGTGCCTGACCGCACTGCCTCTTGGCATCATCGCGCTGGTTGGCATCAACGGCGAAAGCCTCTCGTCATTTATCTTTCTTGTTCTGAAATATCTCTGCAACCGCCGTGTTATTACACGCAATGAAGAGGAACAGGACAAGCGGAAAAAACGCAAGATGCGAAAAGCTAAGAGTGGTGACGACGCGCCCAAGTACATCAATCCAGTGGCAGAATACCTGCCTGTGGAGAAGATCGAAAACGGCATCATCTACACACGGGATCACCGTTACCTGAAGATCGTTGAGGTCGTGCCCATCAACTTCCTGCTGCGCAGCGCCAGAGAGCAGCGGAACATCATCTACTCGTTCATCTCGTTTCTCAAGATCAGCCCGGTCAAAATGCAGATCAAGGTCATTGCCAAGCGTGCCGACCTGAACCGGCACAGAGAGATCGTGCAGCAGGAGATGGCGCAGGAAACCGATGAAAACTGTCGCCTGCTGCAGCAGGACTACCTGACGCTCATTGACCGGATCGGTGCACGGGAAGCCACCTCGCGCCGGTTCTTCATGGTATTTGAATATGAGGCATGGGCAGGCCGGAAACGGGATAACGAGGAAGCGGAGGCCATCGCCTCCCTGCAAACGGCAGCCCGCACCGCAGTCAATTATCTCAAGCAATGCGGCAATGAGGTGCTGATCCCGGAAAACGACGATGAGTTTATGATCGATACCCTCTACCATTTGCTGTGCCGCAACACCACCACGTCGCTGCCGGATCGAGTTCGCCGGATCGTTGCCCAGTATCAGGAGAAAGGGCTGGAATCTGAGATCGACGCCATTCCCTGTACGGAGTTTTTCGCCCCTGACAGCATCGACTTTACCAACGGGCGGCATATCTGTATTGACGGACTCTACTACGCCTATCTGCTGGTGCCCTCTACCGGCTATAAGGCGCAGGTGCCGGCCGGCTGGCTGTCTCTCATTGTCAACGCCGGGGATGGCATTGACCTGGATATGTTCATCAGCCGCCAGCCGAAAGCCCGCATGGTACAGCGGCTGGGACAGCAGCTTCGTATCAATCGCAGTAAGATCAAGGACGCCAGCGATACCAACACGGACTTTGATGATCTGGACGGTGCTATCCGAAGCGGCTACTTCCTGAAGGAAGGGCTGGGCAACAACGAGGACTTTTATTACCTGAACCTGCTGATCGCAGTGACAGCTCCCACAGTGGATGAACTGGAATGGAAGGTCAATGAACTGAAAAAACTGCTCGTGTCCCGTGATATGGACGTGTGCAGCTGCGCCTTTCATGAGGAGCAGGCGTTTCTATCGTCGCTGCCGCTGGTCAGCATGGAGAAGCACCTCTTTGAACGCTCCAAGCGCAATGCGCTGACCACCGGCGTGGCAAGCTGCTACCCCTTCACGTCCTATGAGCTGAGTGATGAAAACGGCATCCTGTTCGGTCTGAACAAGTACAACAACTCTCCGGTCATCATCGACATCTTTGACTCCAAGGTCTATAAAAACGCCAATATTGCCGTATGCGGCACCAGCGGCGCAGGAAAGACCTTCCTGATCCTGCTGATGGCCCTCCGTATGCGGCGTAAGGGCATACAGGTTTTCATGCTGGCACCCCTGAAGGGCCACGAGTTCCACCGTGCCTGCATCAACACAGGCGGCGAGTTTATCAGCATCTCCCCCGCCTCCAAAAGCTGCATCAACGTGCTGGAGATACGTAAGATAGACAAGTCCGTGGAGGAAACGCTGGATGGCCCCGGTATCGAACGCTCTGAGCTGGCAGCAAAAATTCAGCGGCTTCATATCTTCTTTGCCCTGCTGATCCCCGATATGTCCTATGAGGAAAAACAGCTTTTGGACGATGCCCTGATTCGTACCTACGCACGGAAAGGTATCACCCATGATAACGCCTCTCTCAGTGATCCGGATAACCCCAACGTTTACCGCCAGATGCCTGTGCTGGGCGACCTCTACGACGTTCTGCGGGAGGAAAGCGATACCAAACGCCTTTCCAACATCATCAACCGCTTTGTACACGGCTCGGCCAGCACCTTCAACCAGCAGACCAATGTGAATCTGGACAACAAATTCACGGTGCTGGACATCTCGGAACTCAGCGGCGATCTGCTGCCTATCGGGATGTTCGTAGCTCTGGATTTCGTGTGGGATAAAGCCAAAGCCAACCGCACGGAGGAAAAGGCCATCTTCATCGACGAATGCTGGCAGCTCATCGGCGGCGGCTCCGGTACCTTCGGCGTCGGCAACCGTCTTGCGGCCGAGATGGTGCTGGAGATCTTCAAGACCATCCGCGCCTATTCCGGCAGCGGCATTTGTGCGACACAGGATCTGAACGACTTCTTCTCTCTGGACAACGGCAAGTACGGCAAGGGCATCATCAACAACTGCCGCACCAAAGTCATCTTGAATCTGGAGGACGAGGAAGCCCAGCGCGTTCAGCAGGTATTGCACCTCTCCGAAGCGGAGGTCATGGAGATCACCCACTTTGAGCGGGGCAATGGCCTGATCAGCAGCAATAACAACAATATCACAGTGGAAATCAAAGCCAGCCCACTGGAACGCGACCTTATTACCACAGACCGCCGCGAGCTGCTTGACCTGCTGCGCCGCATGAAAGATGCATGAAAAAAGCGAGACCTTGCCTGGAAGAGATAATATCCCCATAGGAAATGTTGAATTTGATATGTCACGTGTTCTTAAATATGCACTTTCAAATGGAAACTCTGCAGATTTTGACGATAGTTGTTACGGAAATAATTGCAATCCTGAGCAGAACCAGATATACTAAAAAAGAGAAGTATATAGGTTTTTTCGGGAAAGGGCAGTATATGTGCAAAAAGAAAGAAGCAGAAAGTACTCTCGATTCGCTGGTATTTATGAACACGCCGATTACATCTGCAGATGAGGATGTAATCGGGTTCTCAACCTATGTGGAAAAATTGGATGCAGCTATTACAGCCGGGGGACAAATGATTGCGCTGACATCTCCTTTTGGCGCAGGCAAAACCAGCATTGTTGAACTTTTACAGGAAAAATACAGAGAAAACCAACATAAGCGCGTTATCAAGATATCTATGTGGTCTAACCTCTTTCCAACAGGGGGCAACGGGAAGGCAGACAGGGAAGAAGGCCAGAAGACGCACATACATAGTGGTGATACGACCGAGCTTCACAAAGGACTTGTTTATCAGCTTATTAGCCAAATCAGCTGGAGAAAAGGCAATTATGTGAGTCGGCGTCTGAGCCAAAACTTCGGATTGTTGAAAGTTCAGACGGATAAACTTCCCTACTGGATAAGCATCCTAGTGGCACTCGTGCTTTTTTCCTTGGGGTACATCTTCCCAAAGAAGCTTGCGGTTTCCATTCCATTTTTCGGAGAAGCGGCAGCTATCATTGAGTGGTGTATGCTACTGATAGCAGCAATACTCGTAGCAATTGTAATTACACGAGCAGAAATCGTATTTTCCTCAAATAAGTCGGAAGGGGATCGTAAGATCGATGCCAATGAGATCATGCAATTCTATCGCTCGGATGTCCTTCGTTACAAAAGCGGCAAAGCGGTTTTGCAAAAAGTGCCTATATTAAAAGGGAGAAGTCGACACTATATTGTAGTGATTGAGGATTTGGACAGAACAGATGATAACGACGCCGTTGTAAATTTTCTGAAGGAACTACGAAAGTACTATGTCCCCGACAGTGTGGCTGGGCAGCAATGCAGATACCGGAACAAAGTTACTTTTCTCATCAATGTAAAACCAGAAACCCTTCTCTGTTCAAGAGAAAATGCGGGAGAAGAATATGGGCATCTTTACGAAAAGCTGTTTGACTATGTGCTCAATTTGCAAACTATAAATATTGATGACTATAAAACCATTCTAAATGAACTTCTTAAGCAAAAAGAAACCGACATCAAGAAAATTGGTATTGAATGGGAAGGAGAGGTGCTGAATATCCCGGGCATTCAGTGGATTATTCGCGGAACAAGATTGGGGCTTCGAGAGATAAAAGATAGACTCAATATAGCTTTTTCACTTTTTGAATCTTTACATGAAAGGTTCAGCGGAAATGCTGGTGGGGATATAGAGTTCGAAAAGTGTGCCATAGTTGCTTATATAACCACGGAATTTGAAGAGGATTTTTATGCAACAGACGGGAAGGCTTTTCAAAAACTTGTGAATCTCTATCTAAAAAATGGATTTAAAGACGAAGAAATAGCCAAAATTCTGCCGGGCATCAGCGAAGGTTATAGGAGTGAAATACAGCAGCTGGTAAAATCTAAAAAGATTGACAATAATTATCGGATGTATTTTTACAACTATCCCCAAAATAGCAAAGTTCTCAATGTGGACGAGCGTACAGTTCAACGAGCAATACTATACGGTGAAGAAATAGCAGGCTTGGAGGAATCAATTAGCAAAGTTATAGAGAGCCACTCCAAGATTATTGAGAGTACTTTCGAGGAGCGCAAGCGATTGGAACTGCCGTTGCCAGATGTAGTTTTTTCGTTTGAGCAACTCTACATAGAAGCGTTAAAACATGCTTTTTCGGAAATCGTTAAGTGGATGAGTGAACTCGACTATTCATCTGATGCAACTGAAAAAACAATTATGCAAATTAAAAAGATTCTCCGTTTTGACTCTGACAGGAAATTTTATACTACAGCGCATGCAGCTGATTTTGTCAGAGTATGGGAGGAAAAGTTTTCAGAAACAGCCCTGCTTCAGTTGAGAAAGGAATTATGCAGGGAGTTCTCAGGTGAAATACAGCGATATCGTCCATTGTTTTTTGGCGTGCATAAGATGGCTTCAAAAGAAGAACTGGATAATATTATCACATTTGATGCACTGAAGATAGTCAATACCGCCAGCAAGGATTTCAACACTGATATGGCTTACTATATGACCGTACGCTTTGTGCGAGAAGCAAGTGTAGATGCAATACAGGCCGATATGCGGAAATTCTTGACAGCAGCGTGGGAAATGCTGCAGGATGCCTCGGTCTTGGTAGACATGCTGTTCTATCAGGAAAAAATGATGAGGATTACCCCTGATTTTGAGAACTTGGTGTTTACTGCAATAAGCAATGGTAAGGGGGATATATATGAGTCCCTTTTTGAGCGGTATCAGCTTCTTGTTAATATTGTGGCAGAGAAAAGCAAGGAGGGATTATCTGAGCAGACAACGGATTATATTTCGGCACTTGGCAGATTTGAAGGATATACGCCTGCAGTAACAAAGGAGATGGAGATATATGGGCATTGGCTAGATGTTGTTTTGCAAATGCTATCTCGTGAGGAGCCTATCCCGTTTGACTGCGATAATATTGTGACTGCGTTACAGGAAAGGCAGGCTTGGTTAATAGAAAATAATGATTATCTTATGGCTATCCGTGAGCTTGTTTTGAAGGAGAAGCCGGAGGTTTGGAGGCGGTATAAGTTTCTATTTGGCGAAGAGTGTCCTGTTATGACAGAAACTGAACTGCAGCGATTGTTCTATGCACCTATTAAGGATGTGATTAGTCTAATCCCGCCTTCCTTGGTTACAGAGAACGAAGTTGAAATGCTGTCAAGGTATTTTAGCAGGACAAAACAAGGAACTACCGAGTCGTGCGAAATATTGCTGTTTATTGCAAAACTTTCTTTGAATGTGGCGAGTAAACTGTTCTATTCGTTGGATTTTGACATGGTGCGCTATAGATATATGTCTGTGCAGAGAAAAAATAGTGTTAAAAGTGCTTTTGAAGCGATATTAAATCTTAATGCGACCACTGAAAAAATTCGATTCATGGCGGCAACGCGGATTATGGATTCTGAATGGGAAGGGCAGATGCTGAAGAATGGTGAATTGAAAGAGGACGAAGACTTGCAGCAGGCATATGTTGATGCCGTTAATAGTAGTGATTTGAGCAAAACAATAACAAAAACTACTGTACAGTTGCTATGCTCTTTTGACACCATTTACATTGTGCCAGAGCAGGTTTACAAGAGATATTTCGATCTCAAACAGTATGAGCGGTATGTATCTTGCAAAACCCGTGCGCTGAGGAGGTTTGAGCCAGAGGATGGTGAACATGGGAAAATCTTATGGCCGATTTATCTTGCGATGTTTCAGAAGGAGAATTATTTGGACACGACAGAGTACATGGCGAAAAATGAGAACTTCATCAAGAAACTGATGTCGGAAAAAGCGTATGAAGGGACTTGCCCTGAAAAGCTGAGATTTTTCGCAGGCGTGCTACAGAGCAAAGATTGTATAGAGTTTGTGTTGGGCCTTGATGTAGAGAGTGCGTTAACATATCTGACGGCAATCAAAGGCTTTGAAGATAAGTCGGCTGCGACTGCATTCGTAGATGGAGTCGAAGGGAACGTCGAATTGCTGCGTTCCGATGGACTTTATGAGCATACACATGAGAAATTGCTGGATGGATACCTGAAAGGTAGGTATACACGGGCACGGACTAAGAACGGATTTGGTAAGGCGAGTTAATTCCTTTCACGGAAGAAACCAAGGTCTTGCCAGTCGATAGACTTGAAGTGATCCGAACAAAACGAATCTATTATAGGTAAATAAGAAGATAAGAGAGCGGCATTTGCTGCTCTCTTATCTATAAAGCCATAAAGCCAGAAAACACCTAATACGGCGTTTATACGGAGATAACACGCATTACAAAATCAATACGCATATAATACGGAGTTAATACGCATTACGGAGGTGGTGCCGCCTATGAGAAACAGAGAGCAGATCTATGGACAGGAGGCCGCAGGGCTGCTGCGGAACATAACCGTCTATCACTGCATACGCCGTGACCAGCTTCTACGCCTGTATCCGGGCAAGGAGGGCGTCATTGAGAACCTGCTGCGCTATCTGGTCAAGCAGCAGCGGATATTTTATAACACTGACCGGGATTGCTACGGAGATGTCCCTGACTGCCGCGAGGACAGAGAACTGACAGCGGCACTATGGGTGCTGCTGGACTTTATCGAAAAGGTGGAGTATCACAGCCCTGACAATATGCCGGCAAAGCTGGTATTCTTCGCCGATGGCGAGGTATATGAGGTCGTCTATGTAGGCCCGGGTAAGGAAGCGTTGCTGCAGCACGCGCTGGCCGCGGAAGATGATTCCGGGCAACGGCTCGTTATCATTGAGGAAGAAGACCAAATGCAGCACCTGCACATCCCTCATATCGCCGCCTACTGCATGGTGGATGACCAAGGCTGCGTACAGTACTTCAGGAAGGAGGAACCTTGTGGACAGAGCCACCCTCTCGCAGCGGATAGAGAGCATTTTGAATGAGATCACCCGCCTGTCCAACACGCTCTACGCTATGGACAACACGAATATCCAGCGGCATTCAGATAACTATGAAATGCTGTCCACAGAGGCCGCACTGCGGGGTGAGGTCATTGCCTGCCGGCTGCGGCACCTGATCTATGAGACGACCACCATCCGAAAAGCCGAGTATCTGACATCGGCTGGTGTCATGCAGGGCATCTCTGTTATAGAGAAAGATGGCATACTGGAAATCACGCTCCCCTGCCTACTGCCTAAGAAGAGCAAGAAGCATAGCTGCGAGTATCTGACAGACCCCATCTACTACACGCTTAGTAAGTATGCGCAGACACACACGCTGCTCAAGTTCCGGCACTGTGTTGTCTGCTTTTCTCATATCTACAGCCGCGAGCTGTCCCCCAACCGGGTGCGTGACTATGACAATCTGGAGCTCAAGCAGCTTTTGGATGTGATTGCCACCTTCGTTATGGAGGATGATACGGGTCTGCTGTGCGATGCCTATAACACGACGGAGATCGGCGACAGTGACTGTACCCGCGTGTCGGTGATGGATAAGGAGCGTTTTCAGGGCTGGCTTTCGGACCGCGAGAATCGGCTTCGCTCTATATCCGATTTATAGTGTTTTGGCTGTATCAGAAACGGTACACATGACCACGGTACGGCAAAGCCTGTATTTCCGGGCATTTTCACATGACCGGTGCGGGCGAAAAATACCGTGGTCATGGCAGTCTGGGTACTGCACACCAGAAGGAGGTGGTCAGTATGAGTACCCTACCACAGAAAGCTCCCGGTAGCCTATCACAAGCCTATCAGCTATTGGCCCTGGTCGCCCTGTCCGGTGAGCTGCCGGCCAGCCAACTGAGCAGGCTCGCCGGTGGCACCAGCTACAAAGAGAACGTGGTCAAGTCGCTGAAGCGTCAGCGGCTTTTGCTGTCCTACTACAAGAACGGACTGCGTGGATACCGGCTCACCGCCGCGGCGAAAAAGCTGCTGCTGGAGCGTGACCCTGAGCGTTTTTCCTTCTACCTGTCCGGTGCCTGCGCCACCAACCACATCAGGAGCGAGCCGGAGCAGCGGCTTCGACTCCACCGTGTCTCTCAGACATTGATCACCATGCGTAACGCCAACGTTAGTATCTTCCGCGATGAAAAACCCGGCGTATTCCGTCCCGGTGAAACAGCGATTGGTAGCATCTGCACACCTGCCTTCTATTCATCCCGTGAGATCAAGGAGATGGGGACAACCTTTGTTAAAATCCGTGGGGCCCGGTCCGTGGGCGTTTTACTGACACCGCAGCATATCCACGTGGTTTACAACATGGGCAATGCGCTGATGAAATGGAGCTATAAAGCTGAGATGCGGACAAAGGCACTCATGCAGACGGTGCTGTGCCGTGAACGAATGCCGCACCAGTACCACCTGGATGCGGTGCGGGGTCTTCTGCTGGGTGACAGCATGGAACTGGCCTATGAGCTGCTGACTGATCAGGGTGGCAAAAACTATTTTGTTCTGGATGGCAGCTATGAGCGGTTCTGCTTCTTGACCAACGACCATCATGGAGAGGTGCTGCTGCGCCTGCTCTGTGATGAAGAGTTAGACAATGAGCTGCGTGAGCTGCTGCTCCTCGATCTGGAGCCACAGCAACCGGGTGAAACGGTGGAGAACGACGCCATGACACCGGAGGGCGCACCGGTTCTGTTCGCCTATGATTGTGACCTGCCGCGGATCAGGCGGTTCGATACGGCACTGCGGCTTCAAGACCGCTATGGCATCCTGATCTGCTTCGACCATCAGGCCGAAGTGCTGCGCCGCTACTGCGGTGACAGGGCCGTTGTGCAGGCCATTGACTTTGATGCGTTTGAAAGGAGGTTTTTTCCGTAGAAAAAAAGAAACTGCGAACTCTGCTATTCGCCCTCCCGCTATTTCTATCAGGGTTGCTGTTTGGCGGCGGCTATCTATCGCAATTCGTCCGGAACTATCAACAGTGGAAGGACGCGGGCGGAACGCCAGGCGACGGAAGCTCCCCGGCCGCGCCGGTGCTGTCCTTCTCCGCCTGCTGCGAAGCACTGTTCAGTAAGAGCGGGCTCATCGGCGTAGGGCTTTGCCTGTTGCTGCTGGGCCTGCTGATCGTCATGGTGATGCGCATGGGCTATTCCGATGTTGGGGAGTATGACGCGGAGCGCAACCTGACCTACTCCAACAAAGGCACCTACGGAACGGCTGGTTTCATGGAGAAAGCGGAGATGAAGGGCGTCCTTGATTTGGTGTCCGATATCCGCAAGCACAGCGGCGTCATACTGGGCAAGCTGGACAATCAGGTGGTGTGTATTCCCGAGAACTCCCGGCTTAACGGCAATATCGCCGTGTTCGGCGCCAGCGGCTCTATGAAAACGCGAGCCTACTGCATCAATCGCATTTTGCAAAGCGCGTCCGAGGCTCACGATGGCCACAAGGAGTCCCTGATCATCACTGACCCGAAATCGGAGCTTTACGAAAAGACCAGCGAATATCTGCGCAGCAAGGGCTACGTGGTAAAGGTGTTCAACCTGATCCAGCCGGAGAACTCTGATTCATGGAACTGCCTGGCGGAGATTGAGGGTGATGAGCTGATGGCGCAGATCTTCTGCGACATTATCATCAGGAATACCGGCAGCGAAAAGGGCGACCATTTCTGGAACGCTGCCGAGATGAACCTGCTGAAAGCGTTGGTACTATATGTGGCACTGGGCTATCCATCGGAGAGCCGGAATATCGGCGAGGTCTACAAGCTGTTGGTGCTGAACGCGGAGAAGGAGCTGGACAACCTTTTTTCCATGCTGCCTGCCAGCCATCCTGCCAGAGCGCCCTATGCGCTGTTCAGCCAATCCTCAGATACGGTGCGCAGCGGCGTTATCATTGGGCTGGGCAGCCGCTTGCAGGTGTTTCAGAATCGGCCCATCTGCCAGATCACCAGCCATGATGAAATTGATATGGAGCTGCCGGGCAAGCAGCCCTGTGCCTATTTCTGCATCACATCCGATCAGGACAGTACCTTTGATTTTCTCACGTCCCTGTTTCTGTCCTTCGCGTTTATCAAGCTGATCCGTTACGCGGATAAAAACTGTGCCGACCGCAGGCTGCCAGTCCCCGTTCATGTGCTGGGCGAAGAGTTGACAGCCTGCGGTGTTATTCCAGACTTGAGCCGGAAGATCAGTGTGATCCGCTCGCGGGGCGTCAGCATGAGCTGCGTGTTTCAGAATCTGGCGGGCTTGCAGAACCGGTATCCCTACAACCAATGGCAGGAGATATTGGGCTGCTGCGACTATCAGCTTGCACTGGGCTGCACCGATGAGCTGACTGCCAAATTCCTCAGTGACCGCACCGGGGAGGTCAGCGTCCATGTCTCCAGCAAGGCCAAGCAGTTGGGCACATGGCGTATCAGCAACTACACGCCGGAGTTCCGCGAAACCAGCGGCGTGGGCAAGCGCAAGCTACTGACTATGGATGAGGTGCTGCGCCTGCCGGTAAACCGTGCGCTGGTTATCGCACGCGGCAACAAGGTGCTGCAGGTAGATAAGTACGACTATACCAATCACTACGAGGCAAAGAAACTGCGGGACTGCAAGGCCTCCGCCCATATCCCGGAATGGCGTAAAAGCCCTGTGTTTTCGCCCGCGCCGAAACAAACAGAGCAGCCTATTAAGTCAAAGAAAGTGCCGAACAGGCGCAGTGAGTTTGTAAAAACCGATAAGGATTCCATCATGTCAACCAAAATGTGAGCTAAGGAGGAAAGTAATATGCCGAGAAAGAAAACAGAAGAACTTGCCGTGATGCCGGAAGCACCGGCACTTCCCGTCGTCCCCGAGGAAGCGGCAGAACAGCCGGTGACAGAAGAGTGTTTGCCGGAAACCGTAGCCAATCCTGTTGTGGAGGATACTGTACCTACAGAGAGTGTTCTCGCTGAGCCTGCGGAAGTGGTGACTGTGCCGGAGGATCCCCAGCCCTCTGAAAAGCCGAAGCGCACTGTCCGCAAACGAACCGCTGCAAAAAAGACGGTAGAGGTGGAGAAGCAGGCTACGCCGCCTACTGAGGATGCTGCCGCCTCTGCTGAACCTGCCCCTGCCGCTGTCCAACAGAGAGATATTTTGACATTGGATGCCCGGGGCGAAGCGGAAACGCAGGCGCAGATGGAGGACATTATCTGGCACGAGATCCACAATGCCTACCGCACCCGGCGCATGCTCTCCGGTATGCTGAGCGGCATTGAAAGAACGGAGGCGGGGAAAACCATTGCCATTGTGGACTACAAGGGATTCCGCATTGTGATTCCCTTGAAGGAGATGGTGCTGGACTTCCCGGCAGATATGTACGGTGCTGACTATAATGAGATGATCCTTCGACACCAGAAGATCCTCAATAAGATGCTGGGCGCAGAGGTGGATCTTGTGGTCAAGGGCATCGACGCCAAAAGCCGAACCGTTGTTGCCAGCCGAAAAGACGCCATGCTGAAGAAGCAGCAGATCTACTATTTTGGTAAGGACAGTTACGGACAGTATCGTATTTATGACGGGCGCGTGGTGGAAGCCCGTGTGATCGCTGTGGCGGAGCAGGTCGTCCGGGTCGAAGTGTTTGGCGTGGAGACATCCATTCTGGCTCGCGACCTTTCGTGGGACTGGATCGGCGATGCCCATGACCGCTATGCTGTGGGCGACAAGACTCTGGTACGCGTGCTGGAGATTGACCGCACAGAGCCGGAGCACATCAGAATTAAAGCCGACATCAAAAGCGTATCCGGCAACAGCAAGAATGACAATCTCCAGAAATGCCGTATTCAGGGCAAATATGCCGGGAAGGTCACCCATATCCATAAGGGCGTTGTGTATATCCGCCTCAGCAACGGTGCCAATGCCATAGCACATTCCTGCTATGATCGGCGCAGACCCGGACGAAAGGATGATGTCAGCTTTGCCGTTACCCACCTGGATGAGGAACATGGCGTTGCGCTGGGGATCATCACCCGAATTATCAAGCAGCATGTCTGATCTGACACGGTATCGGCAGGGTATGGCAATGGATTGGCACTGTTTTGCGATTTCACCGTAAATCACCATGTGCTATACTTGGTACAGTCAAAATTGTAAAGACCGCCGGGTGGTAACTCGGCGGTCTTTCGCATACAGGAAGAGGGTGTTTTATATGTGGTAGGCAGAGCAGCGTTTCGCGCCCGAGCGGCAAATGCAATCACCGCAAAACCCAAACAACAGTACATAGTGTTGAAAAAGGCGAGGCTCCAGTCGTAAATATCTTCAAAGCACATTAAACAGTGCTGCGATATTTACGTAAAGGAGAGAACGCCCATGAGGAGAAAAAGAATGCGTTTAGTTTCACTTATTTTGAGTGCTGTGTGTCTGTTAGGCTGCGCAGTCCAGCCGGCACCGGTCTCGGATTCGTCTGAGTCCAACACCAAGGTCTCTGCCTATGCAGCAGGTCAGGCCGAGCAGAACGAAGAGGAGCGCACGGTGGCCGAATCTCTGCTGCCGCAAACAGAAGATGGAGGCGATACATCCGAGAGCAGCGTCGCTCCTGAGCGGGCGGGTGCGGAGAATACGGATAACGCCGCAGAAAAGCAGCCTGCACCCGCTGAAACGGCACCGCCCACTGCACAGAAAGAGCCGGCAATACCCGCGCCTGCACCGGAGGATAAACCTGCTCCCACACCCACACCGGTGCCTACCCCAGCAGAGGAGAAACAGGAAGAACCTACGCCCGAACCTACGCCTGCCGCCAGCGGGGATATCTACTCCATCACGGAGGCTATCCAAGCGGGCAACGAGTACGCAAGAGCGCAGTACGGCGTGACCATCGACACCACAATGACCTCCGCCGACTCCAGCTTCTTCCCCGGCACGGCAGACAGCGTGGCATGGCTGGCGGAGAACGGCGGACAGGCGGCACTGACCGCCGCCGTAAAGGGCAACGTGGATGCCACCTTCGCCTGCCTCGCCGCCATGGACGGCGCGGAAACGGTCAGTGCGTATGCGCGGTTCAACTGCACCGCCCGCTACGATGCGGCATCGGACGAATACATCGTGGTGGTGCTGTACGGATAAACCAACTGAATACCCAGCCGAAAGACCGACAGCGTGAGCTGCCGGTCTTTTGCGTTGGGAGAAAGGACGAACATGAAGAAAACAATTCCTAAGCTGTTGACGCTGGTATGCCTTTTAGTAGCAATCATGGGTCTGTCCATCGTGACCGCCCACGCAGCCACGGTCACAGGCACGATCAGCAGCGGCAACGAGTACCGCTACCATGAGGACAAAACGCCCGTACCGCAGTGGGGCGCATTTACCAGCACAAAGCTGAAATACTTTACCCGAAATGATACGGGCGCAACCGTACCCGCCTACTGTATGGAGCCGTCTGTTCGGTCTGCCAGCGGTGATCTGAGCTACTCCTCCACCAGTTGGAGCAGCCTGAGCTGGAATCAGCGGTATGCTGTGACGCTGGCCATGGCCTATGGCTACGGCGGCAATTACGGCTTCAATATGCACCCGGACTGCGCGCAGCTGGCGACGCAGGCGGTGA
>ERZ827186.1998-NODE-1998-length-14840-cov-15.352722_pt1 | contig 14840 bp, 11 predicted proteins | sample MGYA00519918_ERZ827186 | MGnify/ENA primary metagenome ERZ827186 (study PRJEB31778, sample SAMEA3449275) | human gut metagenome | biome: human gut; feature: human-associated habitat; material: faeces | place: United Kingdom | collected 2010/2012 ... | reverse complement strand
TATATGTTGATGGTCAAATTGCAGAATTTGTATCAAAAATGTAATCTTTTGAATTCCTTAGTAGTAACCCATTCCATTTTACTACTAACAAGTAGTAACAACATGCTCAATTCTGCTCTGTTTTGCCACAATCTGTAATTTCAGAGCATTTTACCATAACCCCATAACCACTTGCAAAACAGGGCATTCCGGGGCAAAACAAGGAGAAATAAAACTATGATTAAAGTGCTTTTCATCTGCCACGGCAGAATCAGTACTTTTGTCTGAAATGCCTGAAAATCAAGAAATTGTGGGACTTTGAAAGCGATTTGTACCACTGTTGTACCCCACCTATTTTATACGGGTTCCTAGAAATGCAAAATTTTGTTAATTGACTGCCCTCGATAAAAAAAGCCTCTTGACAGCAGTAACAGAAGTTATATATTAGTAGTAACAGAGTTCACCAAGCCCCTGACTTTCATGCGAAACCCAGTGAGACTTTTTTATCCAATCAAAATTAAGAAGGAGGTCCATAAAACAGGGAGTTTATTTTGATAATATTGTAAAAGGGACATTTGGAAATAATTAGAAAGTCACAGTATGGCTTGATTTTTTTACTTAATTGAGTATAATAAAAGTAGAAACAGCAATGTTCTCGATGTAAGAGCATCGTTAAAAGTTGGGCTACAGATGGGGCAGGATAATTTTCCATCTCATAAGATGTCTTAACTGGGCATCGAGCCTGGCAGCTTGGATAAAGCTGTAGTCCACGTGGGAACTTAATGATTTCCACGTCGTTATGGGTATCTTAACTGGGTACCGAGGCTGACAACCAGCAGAAAACTCTTTTTAAAAAGAAATTCTTAGAGGAGTGTGGTTAAGCATCACACTCCTCTTTACGTATGAGGTATGGATGGCAACAAAAGTAGATAAGACTACCATCCAAAGACTGCTCAGATGAACAGTTGGAGGAATTGCTTCCCTGGAATTGAAGAAGTTCGACAAGCATATCACAACAACTATAGTAAAAATCTGAGATATTGACATTATAAAATCTTCTGGAAAATTCCAGAGAATTCTATATATCCCCTTTTATTTTGCGTTTACGATAAGTAAGCTATTTATTCGACATTATATACAGTATTTGGTGAATGATATATGATTAAGAGTTTTTGATTATAAAAATTCTTAACGATACCGGTAAAGTAGATTCACGATGGAAGTAGAGGGCTTGATGGGGGAGAGGTAAACGTCAAATCCTGCGCCTTGGCTAATTAACTTTTTTATGCCACGCTCTAAATGCCACGAAAAAACTATTAGTTTTTTAGAGGAGGCTAAAGCGCATGGATCAATTAACTCACACTGTCCGCAGGTCTAACTGGATAAACATCATTCAGCAGTGTCAGGACAGACTGACAGGCACTACGGCAAAGCAGTGGCTTACCGAAAATGGCATTTCTGAAAAATCTTACTATTATTGACTTCGAAAGATTCGCCGAGAAGTCTGCGAACAGGGGAGATTCCCTGAAACTTCCGGCCCGTCCAAAGTTTCTTTTGTAGAAGTCCCAATAAAAGCTGTTCCGGACATAGAGCCGACAAAAACGGTTCTTGTTGCATTGTCACCAGCTGTTGTGATTAGGTCAGGCAGCCTGACTTTGGAATTATCAAACGATATTTCAGAGTCTATGCTTTGCAGGCTGTTGCAGGAGGTATTTCATGATTGAAGATGCTGCTGGTATCCGCAGAGTCGTGATCGCCTGTGGATAGGTGGATTTGCGCAAAGGGATCGATGGGCTGTCCATGATCATCGGGGACAGATACCATCAGAATCCTTTCGAAAAAGGAACGTTATTCCTTTTCTGCGGCAGACGGTCCGACCGAATCAAGGGACTTCTATGGATGGGAGATGGTTTTCATCAGCTCTACAAGCTGCTGGAGGCAGGATCCCTGTCCTGACCGAGGACCAGCGAAGAGGCAGCAGACCTTACAGAGGAACAGTTCCAGTATCTTATGATGGGATTGAATCCTCTGAACCACAAAGTCAGGGAAGTAACACTAATCTTTGTGCAAAACATGGATTTTTTATGCCTGTTATCCAGTCAGATCCATTTCCGGTGTCACAGCCTGTCTTGATGCTGTTGGATGGTCTGCAACGTATCCACAGGAGAATCCGGATAAATTTTCAGCACCTTGAAAACTTTATATTTCCTTAGTCCTATGACCGTCACACCGCCATACAGGTATAGGCAGAATGACGGAACCTGCATGTCTGCCAGTTCGCAATCCTTTGTGTTTTCTGGTATAATGAAAACAGTTTAAGGAGCAGAGTGCGCGGTACCTCCGAAATCCAAGACCGGACAGGGGCTAAATTTTGTCATCCATCAGGAAAAATATTTAAAAGTATTTCTGACCGATGGAAATATCCCGATCGATAACTCCGCTTCCGAGCGTGCTATCCGGACTTTCTGTATCGGCAAGAAGAGCTGGATGTTCCATAACACAGCAAAAGGAACCTAGGCCAGTGCTCTTGTTTACAGTATTTCAGAAACAGCAAAGCTGAACAATATGCGCCCGTACTACTACTTCAGGCATATCCTCACAGAGCTGCTTAAGCATTGTGACGAAAAAGAAAATATAGATTCGGCAAAACTGGACCATCTGATGCCTTGGGCAGAGAGGCTTCCAGAGGAATGTCGGAAACTACGCCGTTCATAAAAGCGACGTTAAATTTAACTGCAGGCGCAAGTTTTGACGTTTACGGGGAGAGGGAAAGTTGATTTAGTTATTTGTAACGAAAATGACTAAGTCAAATTTGTAAGGTCAGCCAAGGAATCGTGTTGTCTATATATTATGAACATGAGAATTGTGTTACTACATATGAAGGTAGGATTATTCTTTTTTAAAGTAAAAAATAAATTTAGGTTTGTAAAAGTATTTGTGGATAAAGTCACATCTATGGTGGTATAATGGCATATAATAGAAAGTTTTGATTGTCTTATATATGAAAGGTAGCTATATGAAATTATCTTACAATGGTTTATGGAAGATATTAATTGATTATGGAATGCAGAAGAAAGATCTGATGGAAAAACTAAGTATCAGTTCTACTACCGTGGCTAAAATGGGAAAAGGAGAAAAAGTATCTTTAGAAGTATTAGAACGCATTTGCCAATATTTTAACTGCGATATTGGTGATATTATTAGTTTCCAAACTAGAGAAGACGGTGAGGAATAGAGTATAGATTTATACAACAAAAACAAATTGGATTGATCGCCTTGTATTATCTTTCAAGATTCGATATTCAAACTGTTAATTCTTTGGGATACTCTAGCTGAAATGAAGCTTTTAGGAAACTAGGGGATATTTTAATATTAATTCTAATAGCATTAAAAATATGAGAGATTAATTTGATACATATTTTGATAATCCCGTGTAGGATGGAATCAAAGAATCTTAACTGAAAGTATACGAACAATTAAAAGATTGGTCAGATTTAGAAGAGGATTAGTTAGGAAAGAAACTTTTAGAAGCTGTTGTAGAGGAGTTCACTATGGGCACAAGTGATATTATTTTAAAGGATCTTTTTGCGTTAATTAGGCAATCAACAATTCATTATAATGAAGATTTTATATGGCAAGATGTTGAATTGACCACTGAGTTTAAAGAAGCATATGAAGAGTATTTGGATCATAACAATTGGCAAATTGACTATTTTAATTCGACATCAGTTATTACAACTCCGACTGCTAAAAACATTTTCGTTCCAAATCAATGGTTTGTTATGGCTTCTTATGCTGTTGGTGTTTATGGCGAACTAGCTAGATATAAAGGTTATTTTGAAAGAATTGCTGATGCAGTAAATATAAAGAGAGATGAATATGCAAAGCAATTGAGAGATAATGCATCTGCTGTTGATAAAGTGATTTTCCTTAATCATGGGAAACACCTTTTATGTGAAGATTTTGGTGATAAACAAGGTATAGAAAAAGCCGCAAATCGCCTATGGAGATTTGCAACGGATTATTCATGGTGGTCGGGGCAGAAGACAATAGATAGAGGAGATTTTTATATGTCGGTTGTATTGAATATGCTCAATTTGGTTAATGCTAGTCAAGGGTATGTAGGGGATATTGTAAATGCATATGGTTCAGATGAGCATCTTATGGAACTGACCAAGAGTTTAGGTTCGTTTACAACAAATATGGAAGGAAACACTTACGATATTGTTCTTCGTGAGGAGTCTCATAATATAATTGCAGAAGATGTGATTCCAGAACTATCAAATATACCGACTAGAAGCAAAATAAGTATTTCTCAGAGCAGTATTACAAGAATTGGCGGTAAATAAAAAATGCAAGGTGTTTGGAAGATAGAAAATAATCATATAGCTTTACAAGTAGAAAATGAACTTTTGCATCCAAATGCAGAAGAACTGTTTTCAGTGATAAATAGTCTTTCGGGTAATTTCATAGAAGGATATGAATGTGAAGATTTAAAAACGGCATTTCCACATATGAGGTTTTCTAAAATTGGTAGTGATATTAGAATGGAGATTATTTCCGAAGATGGTGGAGAGATAGAATTTAAGTTGTATTGTGAACGCCGAGGCAAGAAAGTTTCAGTTGATATCATACAAGGGCAAATAGTTGACCAGTGTTGTGCGGATGATGAGTGGTTTTACGTAACTGGTGCCATTTATGAGATAGAACAATTATTTTTGGAGTGTGGTATTTCTAAAGCTGGTAAGATTACTATTTCTCAGTATATATCTTTGTTGAGAAAATCAGAAGATTTAGGCATTTCTACGATTAAGAATAATGTCAAAATTGATATTCTAGATAAGCCTATTGATATTTCTGGGGAACTGCCAAAGGGGTTAAATGCATCATTATATAAATATCAGAAAATCGGTTATTTCTGGATGTCCTATATGCTTAAGGAGAATGGTGGCTGTATTCTTGGTGATGAAATGGGCCTTGGAAAAACTCTTCAAGTTATTACTGTGATATTGGCTTATAAGCAACAATATAAGACACCAATGTTAGTAATTGCACCAGTATCGTTATTACAAAACTGGAAAAGAGAATGTGCAAAGTTTGCCCCTAGGCTCAAAGTTGTAATTCACCATGGGAAAACTAGAACGGGACGATATAAAGAGTTGCAAGATAATGATGTTGTTGTTATGTCATACAGCGCAGCTGTGTCGGACAGTTCATTACTTGCAATGGTAGATTGGAAGTTAGTTGTTTTAGATGAAGCACAGAATATAAAAAATCCAAATAGTGACAGAACAAAGTTTGTAAAGAAAATTCCTAGACAAAGTTGTATTGCTGTTACGGGTACGCCATTTGAAAATCATGTAACAGACATTTGGTCTTTAGTAGATTTCATATTACCAGGAATGCTAGGAACGGAATCTGAATATAGTGATTATATTTCAGATGATATTGTAGGTGCTGATAAGGTAGAACCGCTTTTGACACCGATTATGATTAGAAGAAGAGTTAATAATGTGGCAACAGATCTTCCAGAAAAAATTATAATACCACAGCCGCTTTGTATGTCGGAGAAAGAAGCGATTAGATATGAGGATTTTCGAAAAGAAATGGAGAAACAATATTCGAACGGATTGGGTATAGCATCATTGCAAAAGTTGAGAATGTATTGTACCCATCCGGCCATATGCGAGGATGAGTATATCGGAGACATTTTTAAGGATTCAATTAAATATCAACGTATATGTGAAATTATTAGTGAAATAGTTCTGTTGAAAGAAAAAGTGATTTTGTTCACTTCATATCAAAAGATGTTTGATATTCTTGAAAATGATATTCCTGAAAGGTTTGGAATACCTATAAAAATGATTAATGGATTGACACCGATAGAACATAGACAAGAGATAGTTGACGAGTTTTCAGAGTATGATGGGTGTATGTTGTTGGTACTCAATCCTAAGGCTGCAGGAACTGGATTAAATATTATGGCAGCAAATCATGTGATTCATTATAACCTAGAATGGAATCCAGCATTGGAAGATCAAGCTTCAGCACGGGCATACCGACGTGGGCAAAAGAAAAATGTGTTTATATATCGTTTGTATTATGAGAATACTGTTGAACAAATTGTAAACGAACGGATAGAGAAAAAGAGAGCAATGTCAGAAGTTGCAGTTGTAGGAAGCAAAGGCGACGTAGAAAATAAAGAAGACATAATCGCAGCATTGGCTATGTCACCTGTAAGAAAAGGAGAATGAAAAATGATAAAAACTACTAGCGCAATAACGCATTCAACTTTAGATAATTCGCGTACACCTGTTATATGTCCACCGGATCCAAAGAGAGTAATTGAAGGACTAAGAGATACCGGCTACAATTTTAATACGGCAATGGCTGATATTATTGACAATTCGATTGCTGCTAATGCAACACAAATTGATATTCATATAGATATGAATCCGGTTGGCGATATTACAGTATTTATTGCCGATGATGGAGATGGTATGGATATGGATGGTTTGGTTAATGCTATGACATACGGATCGAAGGTAAGGGATGATTTAAGTAGCTTAGGTAAATTCGGTCTAGGATTAAAAACAGCTTCAACGGCGTTTTGTCGAGCTCTTTCTGTAGTTTCAAGATCTGATGACGGAGTTACGAGAAAGGCTCAGTGGGATCTTGATTTTGTCGCATCTTCGCATGAGTGGAATCTCAAACTTCCAGAGATAACCGAAGATGAACAGTTGCTTTTAGACACGACATCAAGGAACGGAACGGGAACTCTTGTTGTGTGGGAGAGAGTGGATCGTTTGATTAAGAGTTATGTTGCCATTGGATCATCTAGAAACGCATTGAATAGAAAAATTGAACAGCTACAATTTCATGTCTCTATGGTTTATCAAAGATTCCTTGATAAGTTAGATGATAGGGCAACAAATGTTAGTATCACAATTAATGGTACAAATATTGAAGCGTGGGATCCTTTTGCAAGAAATGAAGAATTAACGGAATTGTTGGCTGAAGATACTGTTGATGTAGAAATGCCAGATGGATCCTGCCCATGCTTTACTATGAGAGCATTTATGTTGCCAAATAAAGATAGCTTTTCTACACCCAAGGCAATGAAGGATGCGCATATTAGTAATGATATGCAAGGTTTTTATGTTTATAGAGAGAATAGACTGATTCATTATGGAGACTGGCTGGGTATGTTTATAAATGAGCCACATGGTTCATTGCTAAGGGTTGAATTTTCATTTGATCATGAACTGGATGCTGCATTTAACGTCGATATTAAGAAGTCAAGGATTCTACCAGCTGAAGAAATTGTAGATCATATAAAGACTAAGTTTATTCCTGCGCCAAGGAGAGCTGCTGAGGATAGATACAGACATGGAACTGCAAAGAATGTAGCTCAAAAAGCTAAAAAACATGATGCTCATGCCGAGTCAAACAGAAATATTGAAGAAAAAGCAAAGTCTGTAGAAGGAGCGAGAGTAACTGAAACAGAAATTCCTAATGAAGTACAGGTTACTAATCCGAAGGGAACTTTTTCTCATAAGCTTGCTGTGGTTCATTCAGAAAAACCAGGACAGACAAGAGTAATTCCCCAAGAAAATTTAGAATATGGACAGTTATGGATGCCGGCCTTGGTTGATGGAAAACATGCGGTATTAATAAATCAAAGTCATCCATATTATCAAAAAGTATATTCACCGGTATTGGCTCAAAATGTTATGGTGACTGGAATGGATGCTTTGCTATGGGCATTATCAGAGGCAGAGTTGAATACAATTAACGAATTAGATAAAGAGCATTACGAAGAAATGCGAATTATTGTTTCGAGGGTACTAAAAAAACTGGTAGCCGATTTACCAGATCCAGAAGAGGATGATGAATAAGAATGGATAATACTTGCAAAAAAATTAGAGAGTCATTGCAAGATTTATATGATATTCCGTTTAAAGTGTCATATAAGGATGTTTATAAGAGCCCTGTGTATACAATTATTCCAGAAAATGACTTAGAAGAGTTGTTTGAGGTTGTTATAACTATTAAGCAAGACGTAAGAGCAATAATAGAAATTACACCTCAGCGTTATGCTGTGCGCATGTTGAATGAAATGCAAAATGCAGATGAATCAAAGAAGAGGGTCTTCTTAGAATATATACGACTAGTACAAGGAAGAGCTAAGACAGATTTCATATTAAATCAAATTCCAAGAAGTGAGGACGATTCTGATTTTTGGAGAGAAGATTGGAAACAATTTAGATTAAGAACTACCCAGATTCTTGATGAAGGCAATAAAGTCTCTGACGAGTATTTGATTGAGTGGGCAAAGATTGCTGTTGGATTAATGCTGTCGTTACTGACAATTGAAAGTATAGGTAAGGAAAATCAAAATGGGCGTTTTTCTGAAGGCAAGATTTTTCAATCGCTCGTTAACAGATACGAAAGGAATCCTGCAAACAGAGAATTGTGTTTAGCAGCAAATGGTTATATATGCAAAATATGTAATTTTGACTTTGAAAAGGAATACGGAGATATTGGTCATAATTTTATTCATGTTCATCATATTGAAATGGTTTCATCCTTTGGCAGAGAGTATTATCTGGATCCAATAAAAGATTTAATCCCAGTTTGTCCAAATTGCCATGCTATGTTACATAGAAAGAACCCGCCTATAATGCCAGAAGTTTTAAAAGCAATAATAAAAAGGAATCGAAATGGAGAATAATAAATGGTACAGACTGAAAAAATAAAAAAACGTAGAGAAGAGCTGGGGCTTTCTGTAAAAGAGATGTCTGATGCCATTGGTTTAGGCAAAGATGGTGATAAGCTTTGGCGAAAATGGGAATCCGGAGAAGAAAAGCCTACAAAATCACAATATGAGAAAATAATAAACTTTGCAGTTAATACGCCATACAAGAAAACACCAACAAATTCAAGATTTAAATACATTGATCTTTTTGCAGGAATTGGTGGAATTAGAATTCCGTTCCAAGAACTTGGTGGAGAATGTGTATTTACGTCTGAGTGGGATGCCTTTGCACAGAAAACATATCGTATAAATTTTGGAGGAAAAATTGCAGGGGATATTACTCTTGTGAACGCAAAAGATATTCCAGATTTCGATATTTTATTGGGAGGGTTCCCTTGCCAACCATTTTCGCAAGCTGGTCTTCATAAAGGTTTTTCTGATACAAGAGGAACGCTATTTTTCGATATAGAAAGAATAATTAAAGAAAAAAGACCGAAAGCATTTTTGCTTGAAAATGTAAAGCAGCTTAAAGGACATGATAAAGGCAGAACTTATAAAGTAATTGAGGAACATTTAAAAGCTTTAGATTATACTGTTACATCGGCAGTGCTTAGAGCAGGTGATTTTGGTGTTCCTCAAAATCGAGAACGTATATATATTGTTGGTTTTGATAGAAGATATTTTGATCTTCCTGCTGATTATGAATTTGTATTCCCAGAACCGCCAAAAACCAAAACAAGACTGGGGGATATTCTTGAAAAGAAGGTAGATTCTAAGTATACGATTAGTGAAAAATTGTATGAAGGTCATAAGCGTCGAAAAGAAGAACATAAGAAAAAGGGTAATGGATTTGGATATTCATTATTTAATGCGGATTCGGAATATACTAATACATTAAGTGCTAGATATTATAAAGATGGGAGCGAAATACTTCTTGATCAAGGAAAAGGTAAGAGACCACGAAAACTTACACCAAGAGAATGTGCAAGATTACAAGGGTTTCCAGAAGAATTCATTATACCGGTTTCTGATACAAGAGCGTATAAGCAGTTTGGGAATTCAGTTGCGGTCCCTGTAATAAGAGCAATATCGAATTGCATTTTGAGAGAGATGGATTATATGAAGAAAGAGAGGCGGGGTTAGCATGAGCTATACAGGAAGATTTACAAAACAGTTGTGTGAATTTTTTGGGGTGAGAGATGGGGCATATACTGCACTTACTGCAAGTGAATTTGCAAAATCGACCTTTAATGTAAAAAAAGATATAAAAAATATATTAATAAGTATAATTGGAAAGGAGAATATATCTACTCCAGATGATGCTAACAAATCAAGAATAACATTTAGAATAAACAACGACGATCGTAAGTTAGATATTGCATGTTATTTTACCAAAAGAAATAAGGATGAAATGACTATATATTTCACTGCAGATATTATATCTGAATACAAAATTGAACCAGGAGATATTTGGTTCATATCTGAGAAAGAAGGTGAATACTACCCTGTTTTAGGGTTTGTTAAGAAAAAAGACTGGCAGAAAATTATTAGAGAGGAATACAATGAAAGCAATTGTACTCACAGGACAGTGGTCACCGGAGAATATGAAGAACAAGAAGAAGAAGAGTTATATATTCCAGGAAAAGCGGGAGAAATATCGTCTCCATTTGATCCGAGGCTTGTAGATATAGAATCAAAACCAATGGTAATATCGAACATTGTTAATAGATTGAAATATGATGATATATTGTTAGATCCTGATTTTCAAAGAAATAAAAATCTGTGGAACGAAGATAAACAGAGTAGGTTAATTGAATCATTATTAATAAAAATTCCTCTTCCTACTTTTTACTTAGATATGGTTGAAGGAGATAAATTTGTTGTTGTTGATGGGGTACAGCGTTTATGTGCTATAAATAATTTTATGGCACGAGAATCTGATGATCCTAAACTGCTTAAACTTCAAGGATTAGAATACCTTCAAGAATTCAATGGTAAAACGTATTATGAATTACCGTCTAATTTGCAGCGAAGATTGAATGAATCAATAATACAAACATATGTAATAAAGGAGGGAACTCCGGATAAAGTAAGAAATAGTATTTTTGAAAGAATTAATACAGGTGGTCTTGTTCTTCAACCTGCTGAAATAAAGAATTCTGTATATAGAGGAAGAGCATCTTCGTTTGTTAAGAGATTAGCTGAATCAGAAGAGTTTATATTGGCAACGAATGGAAAGATTAATCCCGAGAGAATGCTCGATAGAGAGTTTGTAAATCGTTTTCTTGCTTTCTATTTATTGAAAATAGAGGAATATCATGAAAATTTGGAGGATTATTTAAATGATGTATTGATACTTATTAAAAACGATCTTTCTTTGGATTTAGATAGTGTGGAAAGGGCGTTCTTACAAGCAATGGATTTATCTCATCGGTTGTTTAAAGAACGTGCTTTTAGAAAAAAAACAGAAAGTGGTAGGTTTAGTAGAATTAATAAACCATTGTTTGAAACAGTTACAGTTGAATTAGCTAAGATATCGGAAAATGAAGCAGAAAAATTATTAAAAAATAAAGATGAGTTTTTAAAAAAATATTATGAATTATTTAGTGATGATCTGTTCGTTAGGGTTATTACAAATGGTACTGCTAGTTTGGATAGTGTAAATTATAGACATAGTAAATTTGAAGAGCTAATTAAGAAATATTCGGAGTGAAAAATGATTAAATATATTCATGTGGAAAATTACAAATCAATTAAAAAGTTAGGAGTTCCATTCTCAAACTTAAATTTATTATTTGGTATGAATGGTATGGGAAAGTCTTCTACAATACAAAGTTTGTTGCTTTGCAGACAAAGTTTTTGGAGAAATGGATGTAATGGAATAGAAAATGTTTATCCAAACGGGGATTTGATTGAACTTGGAACATCTGGAGAAATATTTTGTCATAATGCTGAGTCTAATGAAATGGTTATTCGAATTACTGACGATTCCGGTCGAGAGGGAGAAGTGAAATGTCATTTTGATTCTAGCAATAGTTTTGCAAATTTATTAGAATGCATTCCAACCGAGTGTGAAAATTATGAATTATCATTATATTTAAAAGATAGTTTTGCATATTTATCTGCAGAGCATATTGGACCTCAAAGAAAATACGAGTATTCAAAGTGGAATTTAGATGGAATAAATAAATTAGGTAACAAAGGAGAATATACAGTACCATTTTTAGCAATGTATGGGGATCAAATGACTGTTCCTGAAGAGTTATGTATTTTGGATTCAGAAACAAGAACAGATAAGCTTATTGACCAAGTTAGTGCTTGGATGGGAAAAATATCGCCTGGAGTTCGATTAAATACAGAACTTCTTGCGGGAGATCAGGAAGCTAGATTAAATATATCTTATAATGAAGATTGGATGGTTTCATTAAGTAACTCACCTGTCAATGTAGGATTTGGAATTCCTTATGTTTTACCAATAATTGTAGCATTGTTAACGGTGAATAAAGAGAGTTTGATTCTTATAGAAAACCCTGAATCACATCTGCACCCCAAAGGACAAACGGCAATGGCGGAACTGATGGCACGTGCAGCTTCTTTTGGTGCGCAGATTATATGTGAATCACATAGTGATCATATTATTAACGGAGTTCGTGTGGCTGTTAAGGAACAAATTGTTGACAAGGAAAAAGTAACGATTTCTTATTATAATAAAGATGTTCATTTAAACACGGTGGCAACAACGATACAGATAGACAAAAACGGAAATCTAGACAATTACCCATCGGGATTAATTGATGAGTGGGGGAATCTTATGTCTAGATTAATTTAGGGGGAAAATGTGGAAATATATGCGAATGAATTATCTATAACAGATAAAACATTAAATAATTATGATAATATAAAAAATCTGGCCGCTGCATACAAAATATTAGCAGCCAAAGGAATTGGATCGTGTAGAATAAGTAATGAGGCGTTGAATCAAATATATAACGTTTTAAATTGCGCAGATCCTAATAAAAGAAATATTTTATATTTTGTTTATTCTTTTTTTCATGCTCCGTTTGATACGGATGAAATTGTGGAGTATTGTGCGGACGAATATTTATTACATAGCTGGAGTTGTGGAGGACAACAATGCGTTGGGTTATCATATGCTTCAATAATGGATTCCTTATCTGTTAGCCTAGGGGACGTTGAATGGAAATCTATAGTACAAATAGAGAAAGACGATGAAACGGTTGATGTAAAAAATGTATCAAATCAGACACATGCAGAAGAATATTCTGAGTGGATTGATTCGTTGAATGATATTGTTTTAATGGAGAGTAATATTAAGCCTAAAGATAAAACTATTCACTTGAGGGATGATCATGGAAAAGACAAGTTGAAAGATTTTTCAAAGCGAATTTGTAAGAACCCATACGTAATTAGTATAATGAATTCTTTACCATTTAATTCAAAGGATAGAAATTTCATTCGAAAAGTTAATGCAGATGGAGTGGTTGAATGCGTAATGTGTTGGACGGATAAAGGATATGGTTTAGTAATAAAGACGACAGGTCGTAATTTACGAGAAACAGAAAAGATTGCAGAAATATTAAAAGAACAATATGGAGAGTGATTTTGTCAGTATATATTTATCTGTCGTTTATTAAATAAAAGAGTAAGCCTGTCATTGGCGTACATATTGTAAGAAAGCAGCTACTATTATAAAACACTAGAAAATCTAGGAGAAACGTTTCAGATTGTTCTGAGCTTTTCACAATCTGGCTACAATAAGTCATAAAAGTACAGGGGTACGTTTTGGTATTTGTACCCCTGATTTCTCAAAAACATGAGATTTTATGAGAAAATATGAGAGAATACATGATTTTGAAAAAATTCCATAAAGCCAGTAAAATCAAGGCTTGAGACGATATGAGAGGATATAAGAAATTATGATAAAAGTGCTTTTTATTTGCCACGGCAACATCTGCCGCAGCACCATGGCCCAAAGCATCTTCACCCATCTGGTCCACAGACAGCACCTCGATGTTGTTTTCGAGATAGATTCAGCTGCGACCAGCCGTGAGGAAATAGGCAATCCGCCGCACTACGGCACCAAAAACAAACTATACGAGGAGCATATTCCTCTTATTCCACACCGCGCGAGACAGATGACACGCGATGATTATTTGTACTATGACCTTTTGATTGGAATGGACACTGCAAATATCAGGAATATGACAAGGATTGCAGGTGGCAGTGACAGTCAGCAGAAGATATTTAAGATGCTGTCATTTGCTGATTACGGGACAAATCACAAGCTTACAGCAGCACGCGATGTTGCAGATCCATGGTATACAGGTGATTTTGATGCGACCTTTGATGATGTAATTAGTGGATGCTGGGGCTTGTTAGAATACATAAAAGAGGTGTATAATCTATAGCCATAGCAATTAAAAGAGAATAATAGCAGCGGTTACGGTGCTGAACACAGCTGCGATAATTAATTTCAGGAGGCACAAATGCAATTACAGAATGGAAGACCGACAGATACCACAGGCAGACCGGATAAAGAAATTCGTACATACGATTTTTTGGACAAACTGGGAATCGAATATCAGAGAATAGACCACGAGGCGGCATTTACGATGGAGGTTTGTGAGGAGATTGACAAGACACTCGGCGCAACAATCTGCAAGAATCTTTTTCTGTGCAACCGCCAGAAAACTGATTTTTACCTGCTCATGATACCGGGAGACAAGACCTTTAAGACAAAAGAGCTCTCGCATCAGATAGGCAGTGCGAGACTTTCGTTTGCAAGTCCGCAGGATATGGAAAAATATCTGGATATCACACCGGAGTTTCCCATAGTTAAAGATACCACACCAAATATGATGAACCCACGCTTATACACTACCAGCTATAATAAACCGCAAGGACAGCAATTTGATGATACTGCTGTCCTTTCTTTTATAAAATTGCAGTACACATAAAAAAGCTGTAAAATGATAAATATATTTGTCCTTGTAACATTTCACGGACATTTGCCTGTTATACTATCTGCAAAAAGCAAAGGAAGTGAGGATATGAAGCAGATTTTAATTGTCGAGGACGACAG
>ERZ827186.1996-NODE-1996-length-14857-cov-3.587691_pt1 | contig 14857 bp, 17 predicted proteins | sample MGYA00519918_ERZ827186 | MGnify/ENA primary metagenome ERZ827186 (study PRJEB31778, sample SAMEA3449275) | human gut metagenome | biome: human gut; feature: human-associated habitat; material: faeces | place: United Kingdom | collected 2010/2012 ... | reverse complement strand
CGTATCGGACGTCTTGCATTCAGACAGATGTTTGGAGCAGAAGGTTATGAAGTAGTAGCAATCAACGACTTAACATCCCCGAAGATGTTAGCTCATCTGTTAAAATATGACTCTTCTCAGGGAAAATATGCTCTGGCTGATACCGTAACATCCGATGAAGATTCCATCACAGTAGATGGCAAAAACATCAAAATCTATGCTTTCCCGGATGCTAACAACTGCCCATGGGGAGAGCTTGGCGTAGACGTAGTTCTGGAGTGCTCCGGATTCTACACCTCCAAAGCAAAAGCTCAGGCACACATCAATGCAGGCGCTCGTAAAGTAGTTATCTCCGCTCCGGCTGGTAACGACCTTCCGACCATCGTTTACAATGTAAACCATGAGACCCTGACAGCAGACGATAACATCATCTCCGCTGCATCCTGCACCACAAACTGCCTTGCACCTATGGCAAAAGCTCTGAACGAACTGGCTCCGATCAAATCCGGTATCATGGTTACTATCCATGCTTACACTGGAGATCAGATGACTCTGGACGGACCGCAGAGAAAAGGCGATCTGAGAAGATCCCGTGCAGCTGCAGTTAACATCGTTCCGAACAGCACAGGTGCTGCTAAAGCTATCGGACTTGTTATCCCAGAGCTTAACGGCAAACTTATCGGTTCTGCACAGCGTGTACCTACCCCAACAGGTTCTACAACAATCCTTACAGCAGTAGTTGAAGGAAATGTTACTAAAGAGCAGATCAACGCAGCTATGAAAGCAGCTTCCAATGAGTCCTTCGGATACAACGAGGATGAGATCGTATCCAGCGATATCGTTGGTATGAGATTTGGTTCTCTGTTCGATGCTACTCAGACAATGGTTCTTCCACTTGAGAATGGCACAACAGAAGTACAGGTAGTTTCCTGGTATGACAACGAGAACTCCTACACAAGCCAGATGGTTCGTACAATCAAGCACTTCGGAAAACTTCTGAACGCTTAATTTTCTGCGAACGGGTGTAGAAGAATAGACTCAGAAAGGGTCCGGTCTGAAGAGGACCGGGCCCTTTTTTTCCAAAAGACCAAACAAAAAAATGTCTGAGGAAATGACTGTTAACAGAGCGGACAACAATACCGCTCGCCCTTATTCATCTGCTTTTGCAGAAATAAAAGTTAAGGAGATATAGAGATGCTGAACAAAAAAAGTGTTGACGATATCAATGTAAAAGGACAGAAAGTACTTGTAAGATGCGACTTCAACGTTCCGCTTCAGGATGGAAAGATCACAGATGAGAACCGTCTTGTAGCTGCTCTTCCTACAATCAAGAAACTGATCGCAGACGGCGGAAAAGTTATCCTTTGCTCCCACCTTGGAAAACCGAAGGGAGAGCCGAAACCGGAGCTTTCTCTTGCACCTGTAGCAGTTCGTCTTTCTGAGCTTCTTGGCCAGGAAGTAAAATTTGCAGCAGATCCTGAGGTAGTAGGACCGAACGCAAAAGCTGCTGTAGCAGAGATGAAAGATGGCGATGTAGTTCTTCTTGAGAACACACGTTATCGTGCAGAAGAGACAAAGAACGAAGACAAGTTCAGCGAAGAGCTTGCTTCCCTCTGCGATGTATTCGTAAACGATGCATTTGGAACAGCTCATAGAGCACACTGCTCAAACGTTGGTGTAACAGAATATGTTGACACAGCCGTTGTAGGATATTTAATGCAGAAAGAGATCGATTTCTTAGGAAATGCGGTTAATAATCCAGAAAGACCTATGGTAGCCATCTTAGGTGGAGCGAAAGTTGCTGACAAATTAAAAGTAATTGATAACTTACTTGAAAAATGTGATACACTGATCATCGGTGGAGGAATGGCTTATACATTCTTAAAAGCACAGGGATTAGAAGTTGGTAAATCTTTAGTAGACGATGAAAAAATCGACTATTGTAAAGAAATGATGGCAAAAGCAGAGAAATTAGGAAAGAATTTATATCTTCCAATCGATACAACAGTAGCAGACGGATTCCCAAATCCTATCGATGCTGAGATCGAAGTATCTGTTGTAGCAGCTGATGCAATTCCAGCTGATAAAGAAGGACTTGATATTGGACCAGCTACATGTGAGAAATTCGCAGAAGCAGTTAAAACTGCTAAAACAGTTGTATGGAATGGACCAATGGGTGTATTTGAAAATCCTATCCTTGCCAAAGGAACAATTGCCGTTGCTCAGGCTTTAGCTGATACAGATGCAACAACAATCATCGGTGGAGGAGACTCTGCAGCAGCTGTTAACCAGTTAGGATTTGCAGACAAGATGACACACATCTCTACAGGTGGTGGAGCTTCTCTTGAATTCTTAGAAGGAAAAGACCTTCCAGGTGTAGTAGCAGCCAACGACAAATAATCATTGCACTTAAATATTTAATATTTAATACACTTTATAAACAAAATGTCAAGAAAGAAGGATATTAGTCTTATGCGTAAAACAATCGTAGCAGGAAACTGGAAAATGAACAAAACTCCTAGCGAGGCAAAAGCATTAATCGAAGAATTAAAACCATTAGTAGCAAGTGAAACTTCTGATGTAGTATTCTGTGTACCAGCAATCGATATTCCAGCAGCAATTGAAGCTGCAGCAGGAAGCAATATTGCAATCGGTGCTGAGAATATGTACTTTGAAGAAAGTGGAGCTTATACAGGAGAAATCGCTCCTAACATGTTAACAGATCTTGGAGTAAAATATGTTATTCTTGGACATTCTGAAAGAAGAGAATACTTTGCTGAAACAGATGAAACTGTTAACAAGAAAGTATTAAAAGCTTTTGAACATGGAATTACACCAATCGTTTGCTGTGGTGAAACTCTTGCTCAGAGAGAACAGGGAGTTACAATCGACTTCGTTCGCCAGCAGATCAAGATCGCATTCCAGGGAGTAAGTGCTGACCAGGCTAAGACTGCAGTTATCGCTTATGAGCCAATCTGGGCTATTGGAACAGGTAAAGTTGCAACTACAGAACAGGCTCAGGAAGTTTGCGCAGCAATCCGTGCATGTATCGCAGAAGTATATGATGAAGCTACAGCAGAAGCAATCCGCATTCAGTATGGTGGATCTGTATCTGCAGCCAGCGCACCAGAATTATTTGCACAGCCAGATATCGACGGTGGATTAGTTGGTGGAGCATCATTAAAACCAGACTTTGGTAAAATCGTAAACTATAAATAAATTTGATTAATTAAATGATGGGTCCCTCGGATATTGAATATCCGGGGGATTTTTTCTTTTTTATGTAATGCTAGAATACGTTAAAAGATTAAAAGAATAAAAGACTAGAAGCAAGCAATAAATCGGTTTATAATAAATAATAAGATCAAGTACAAAAAAGATTCCGAGAGTAGATGAAAAGGGGGCATATGATATGGAGAAATACAAAAGAATTTTTGTCATTGTCTTAGATTCCTTAGGAATCGGAGAAATGCCAGATGCAGCCAGATTTGGAGATCATGATGTAGACACCTTTGGGCATATCTGTGATATCGTGGGAACATTAAATATTCCAAATCTAAAAAAGCTTGGATTGTTAAATTTGCATCCAACAAAAGAAATGGAAGAAGAAAAACATCCAATTGCCTACTATACCAGATTAAAAGAAACTAGTAACGGAAAAGACACTATGACAGGTCACTGGGAGATGATGGGACTTAAGATCGAGAAACCATTTCTTACCTTTACAGACACAGGTTTTCCACCAGAATTGATCCATGAATTAGAAGAAAGATGTGGAAAGAAAGTTATTGGCAATAAATGTGCCAGTGGAACGCAGATTTTGGATGAATTAGGTGAAGAGGAGATTAAAAATGGTTCAATGATCGTATATACATCTGCCGATTCTGTGATGCAGATCTGTGGAAATGAAGAAACTTTTGATCTTAAGAATCTTTATCGCTGTTGTGAGATCGCAAGAGAGCTTACGATGAAAAATGAATGGAAAGTCGGAAGAATCATTGCAAGACCATATGTGGGAAAGAAAAAAGGCGAATTTGTAAGAACAAGCAATCGAAGGGATTATGCTTTAAAACCATTTTCAAGAACTGCTTTAAATGCATTAAAAGATGAAGGATTTGACGTAATTTCAGTAGGAAAGATCAATGATATTTTCTGTGGAGAAGGAATCACAAAAGCATATCATTCTGAAAGCTCTGTGCATGGAATGCAGCAGACCGTGGATGTATGCAAAGAAGATTTTCATGGACTTTGTTTTACCAATCTGGTAGACTTTGATACACTCTGGGGACATCGAAGAAATCCACTCGGCTATGCAAAAGAGATCGAGAAATTTGATGTTGGTTTAGGAAATCTGTTAGAAGTTTTAAAAGAAGATGATTTATTGATCATCACCGCAGATCATGGAAATGATCCAACTTATACAGGAACAGACCATACAAGAGAATACACACCATTTATCGCATATTCAAAGTCTATGAAAGAAAATGGAAGGCTAGAAGATCAAGATACATTTGCAGTGATCGGAGCTACGATCGCAGATAATTTTGGTGTTACGATGCCAGAAGGAACGATCGGAATATCTTTATTAAGTCAATTAAAATAGTACAACTGAAATAAAAACACCACAGAAGGAAATAAAGATCTCCTGTGGTGTTTTGTTTACAATTTGGTATGTATATTATTCATCTAAAATCGAATCCATAAAAGAAATAATACCAGCTTCCACCTCATCTTTGATTTCATCATAATTATGAATCTCATGGCGGTAACCAGAATAAACACGAGTTTTTACTGTATGTCCAGTATCTACAAGCCAGTTGGTAACTTCATAAATACCTTTTCCATATTCACCAACAGGATCCTGATCTCCACCGATATTATAAATCGGAAGATCAGAAGGAATCTTGCCAGCCCATTCGGTACCAGTGATCGCTTTCATCATCTGAACAAAATAAAGCAGAGATTGGTTTGTAGTTGGCCGGGTAAATGCATCAAATGGATCTTCTGCATGATCTCGCTGAACATAAGGATCAGAACAGATCCATTCATTGCCTATGGAAATATTACCACAACGTTCACACATCCAGCCCATTAGATCAGCAGTAAAGGAAGGGTCAGATTCTTTCCCTTTTCCTTCAGCTACAGCAGCCAATAAGGCAGATTCAGCTTCTGTAGCACCACGGAAATGACCAGCTGTACCACAGATTGTGATTCCTGCAAGTTCTTCTCCATATTTTGCAGCAAAATCTCTCGTAATAAAAGATCCCATGCTGTGTCCAAACATAAAATAAGGAAGATCAGGATACATTTTGCTGACGATTTCTTTTAACTTATGTTCATCTTCCATCATTGTATGGAAACCAGCATCACCCCAGTCACCCCAGGTATCGTTATACATTGCAGTTTTTCCATGTCCAACATGGTCATCTGCAGCAACGATATACCCTGCATCCATAAATTTTACGATCATATGGAAATAACGACGGGAATGTTCACCAAAGCCATGGATCACCTGTACAATTCCTTTTGGTTTGCAGGCAGGTACATAAACCCAACCTTGCACCTCATCACGGTCATTAAAGGAATGAAAACTAACTTCATGAAGCATACTAAGCACCTCCAAATCTGTAAAAACTAATATGCAAGCAAAGAAAAGACGAATCAACATATTAGTTATATAAAATTGTATCTGAATATATTATACTCCAGATTAAAATGTACGTCCATAAATACAATCATATAATAGTTGAATTTCAAGAAGAAAATCGTTATAATATTAACGGACATAAAATAAGATTAATTTTTGGGAAATGAAGGAGAAAATAATGAGTAAAAAACCAACAGTCCTGATGATTTTAGATGGATATGGATTAAATGAAAACAAAGAAGCCAATGCAGTAGCAGAAGCAAAGACTCCTGTAATGGATAAATTAATGAAAGAATACCCATTCGTAAAAGGAAATGCATCTGGAATGGCAGTAGGACTTCCAGAAGGTCAGATGGGTAACTCTGAAGTAGGGCATATGAATATGGGTGCAGGACGCATCGTATATCAGGAATTAACAAGAATCACAAAAGAGATCCAGGATGGCGATTTCTTTAAGAACGAAGCAATGTTAGAAGCAATTGAAAACTGCAAGAAGAATGGTTCTGCATTACACTGTTTTGGATTATTATCAGATGGTGGAGTACACAGCCACAATACACATTTATATGGCGTTCTTGAAATGGCTAAGAGAAATGGTCTAGAGAATGTATATGTTCATTTATTCTTAGATGGACGTGACACAGCTCCAACATCAGGAAAAGGATTCATCGAAGAATTATTAGCGAAGATGGATGAGATCGGAGTAGGTAAAGTGGCATCTATCTCTGGACGTTACTATGCAATGGATCGTGACAATCGTTGGGATCGTGTACAGAAAGCATACAATGCGATCGTTATGGGACAGGGAAATACAGCTGACAGTGCGATCGATGCAATTGATGCTTCTTACAAAGAAGATGTAACAGACGAATTCGTAGTACCAACAGTTATCATTGAAGATGGTGCACCAGTTGCAACATTAAAAGAAAATGATTCTGTGATTTTCTACAACTTCAGACCAGACCGTGCAAGAGAGATCACACGTTCTATCTGTGATGACAAATTTGACAGCTTTGATCGTCCAAACGGATACTTCAAGACAACATTTGTATGCTTCACAGAATATGATGTGACAATCCCTAACAAATTAGTGGCATTCCACAAAGTAGAGATCAAGAATACATTTGGAGAATTCCTTGCACAGCACGGATTAAAACAGTTACGTTTAGCAGAAACAGAGAAATACGCTCATGTAACATTCTTCTTTAACGGTGGAGTCGAAGAACCAAACGAAGGAGAAGACAGAATCTTAGTAAAATCTCCAGCAGTAGCAACATATGATCTTCAGCCAGAGATGAGTGCTCCAGAAGTTGGTGCAAAACTTGTAGAAGCGATCAAATCTGACAAATATGACGTGATCATCATGAACTTTGCAAATAGCGACATGGTAGGTCATACAGGAATCGAAGAAGCAGCGATCAAAGCGGTAGAAGCAGTTGACAAATGCGTTGGAGATGCAGTAGAAGCAATCAAAGAAGTAAATGGACAGATGTTTATCTGTGCTGACCACGGAAATGCAGAGCAGTTAAAAGACTATGAAACAGGAGCTCCATTTACAGCACATACAACAAATCCAGTACCATTTATCCTTGTAAATGCTGAAGAAGGATTAAAATTAAGAGAAGGTGGATGCTTAGCTGATATCGTACCTACATTAATCGAGTTAATGGGAATGGAACAGCCAGCAGAAATGACAGGAAAATCCCTGATCGTAAAATAAGATCTTAAAAAGACATCTTGAAAGAATCAAGAAAACAAGATATAATAAGAACAACGGCAAAGGCGCTTATGCAGTATAGCATAAGTGCCTTTTTTCTTAAGGAGGTGTCCGATATGGATGTATACGAAAAATTAGAAGAATTACAGGAAAAAGCACTGCATGATGACACAATACGAAAGACATTATTAAAAACAAGGGAAGAAAAAGAACCGATTCTTGCCTTTTGCAAGCAATGTCAGGAACTAGGATATGAGATTTATCCGATGGAATTGATCAATGCTGGAGAAGAATTTTACGCAACAATGAGAAGAAGTACGAATGGTGGAGGAGAGAACTCGCCTAAATTAAGTGGTGAAGATGATATGTACGAATTGTTTATGACAGCGATCAAATAAGTGCATTGATAAGAATGCTTTGACATTCATGCAAGTAATATTTTCTTAAGAGAGATTCCGCAGGTAAGGATCAATGAACTATGCAAAGATACGTTGCTTCCTTATGCGAAACGATTAAATATTGATTATGTGTGGGTACATGGAGCTGCTACTGTGTTAGAAGCAACTTTTGCACATTCATTAAATATGATCGGAACTTCAGTGCTTGTCGTGGAGATGGGCGTTGGAATGCGCATGACAAAAGAGTACTGCAAACAATTAGTGGATGGTATTTTTGTAGAGATGAAAGATCTTGGAATGTGGCAAGGAGAAGTTATTACACCAAAAGATCCGTTGATCTTCACGGATGGAGAAGTCCACTATCTGAATGCGGGATATGCAGGAATCTTTCTTCCAACGGTAGAACATTGGACAAATGTTAAAAAGGGAGATAAGATTGGAGAAATTCTAGATCCATTGGAGAGCGTTGTGAAAGAAGAATTATATTCAGAATGTGACGGAATATTATTTACACTAAGAGAATATCCGGTTGTAAGTGAAGGATCACTGATCGGACGTATTCTGGAAAGGCAGGCGTGAGAATGGAAAAAGTTTTACTCTATCAGATGGATTCTCTCTACAGGGATTCGTTTAAAATTTATGGATATCATTTTGGAGGAAATGAAAAAACAGTCTGTATTGTCGGTGCGATCCGTGGAAATGAAATTCAACAATTATATATGTGTTCCAATCTGATCAAAACGTTAAAATTATTGGAAGAAAGAAGATGCCTTGATGAGAATCTTGGAATTATGATCGTTCCTTCTGTTAATCCATATTCACTCAATACAAGTACAAGGTTCTGGACAACGGATAATACAGATATCAATCGAATGTTTCCAGGATATGATCTGGGTGAGACAACACAAAGGATTGCAGACGGATTTTTCCAAAAAGTAAAAGATTATACTTATGGAATCCATTTTACAAGCTTTTATCTGGAAGGAAATTTCACTCCGCATGTCAGAATCATGAAAACAGGATATGAAAATGTAGAAGTGGCAAAAGAATTTGCAATGCCATATATTATGTTAAGAAATCCAAAACCTTATGATACGACAACTCTGAATTATGAATGGCAGGTATGGGGAACACAGGCATTTTCGATTTATACACCGGGAACAGATCAGGTTGATGTAAAACAGGCACGTTACGGAATTGATGCAGTGATCCGATTTCTTGCATATCATGGACTGATCCATATGAAGGTGAATGGGGATACCGTTCAAGGATCGTAGAAGAAAATGAACTTGTAACGGTAAGAACAAAGACTTCAGGAATCCTTGTCTTGAAAGTAAAATGTGGAGATCATTTAAGTGTAGGAGATGAGATCGCAGAGATCATAGATACCTATGAAGGAGATGTGATTGAAGTGATCAAGTCACCATGCGAGGGATGTTTGTTTTATCATGGATCCAATCCATTGATCTACTCGAATACTGCAATTGCAAAGATCATAAAGGATACAGATTTTATTTAAATGAATCTTGACGTATAAAATAAACTCTGTTAAAATGCCACTTAGTGATAAAGTAAAATATGATAGGGCATTGCGTATGCAATGCTACGGTTTGGACATCCATAATCCATTTTAAGTAAGGATTATGGATGTTTTTTGGCCTATAAAATAAGATTTGGAAAGGAGTTTTTATGGAAAACTATTTATTTGAAAAAATGTCAGTTCCAAAGGCATATATGAAACTTGCACTGCCAGTGGTATTAAGTATGATCGTATCATTAGTATATAACATGGTAGATACCTATTTTATCGCCCTGACAGGAGTGCAGGAACTGGTCGCCGGAGTGTCACTCGTAGCACCGATGTTTACCTTAATGATCGCATTTGGAGATATCTTCGGACTTGGAGGAAGTTCCGTGATTTCAAGATTGTTAGGAGAGAAGAAAGATAACGAGGCAAAGAAAACATGCGCATTCTGTATCTGGATATCTTTGGTATTTGGACTATGTATCAGTGCAATCCTATTATTATTCCGTACACAGATTCTCGGATTATTAGGAGTTGGCAAAGATACATACCAGTATGCCAATGCCTACTACACATGGATTGCGATTGGTGCAGTATCTATCATTTTCAGCATGGTGCCAAGCAATATCCTAAGAACCGAAGGATTAGCAGTCCAGTCAATGGCAGGATCAATTATTGGTTCCATTGTAAATATCATCTTTGACCCAATCTTTATCTTTGGATTAAACCAGGGGGCAGCAGGAGCCGCCATGGCAACAGTTCTTGGAAATATCATTGCAGATATTTATTATGTATATGCGGTGATGAAGAAATCAAAGAGACTGACATGTTCTCCATCCCATATGAAGGTCACAGGAAGAAGGATCAGAGATATCTTAATGATCGGAATTCCAGCATCGATCACAAATGTCATGCAGACCTTTATGATGGTCATGACCAATAATTTTTTACTTCCATATGGAACAGATAAAGTCGCAGCGATGGGAATCGCATTAAAGGTTAATATGATCACAGCCTTAGTACTCGTAGGATTTGCCTTCGGAGGACAGCCGCTGGTCGGATACAACTACGGGGCTAAAAATGAAAAAAGATTAAAAAATATCCTGAAATTTGCATATTTATTTGAAATGGGATTAGGACTATTATTTACGATTCTCATGTGTATTTTCGCACCACAGATCATCAAAGTATTTATGGATAAACCAGATATCATAACAAATGGAGCCATGATGTTAAGATTCCAGCAGATCGGAATGACCTTTATGTCCGTGAGCCTGATCTCAACCTGCGTATGTCAGGCCGTTGGAAATGCAGGAGGAGCTTTTGTTTTATCCATTAGCAGACAGGGTGTGATCTATGTATTAGCACTTTTTATCATGTCAAATGTGTTTGGATATACAGGAGTTTTGGTATCACAGGCGTGTTCAGACGTGGTTACAGCATTGATCGCAGCAGTTATTATGCTTAAGATCATGAAAAAACTTACAAATAAAAATGAATAAATATACGTTGCAAGAAGAGATCAAAAAAGCTGACAGTTTTACCATGTCAGTTTTTTTACAATTCTAAGAAACTTTTTCAAAGCTTCACTTGGCTCATTTGCATACATTAATCCATAAGGCAGAGTCAGATCTGTATCCAGAGGAATCGTAACAATATGTTGATTATCAAGATCATGCATAGAAATTTGTTTGTGATCACAAAGAGGGTGGTTCTTAGGAATGGCACAACAAATTGGTGTCCTGTCAAGTTCAAGAAACTGACAAAGTCTCTTCCAGTCAGCAGGCCCATAAATACCTTCAAACAGATCATATTTGCTTCCAAGAACGGAAAATGTTTCTCCTCTTTGCTGGTAGTCCGTCATTGGGAGAATTTCTATTTTTAAATCTGGATATTGCCCAATATGGAAAAGATCCGTGCGATCCATGAGCAGATTACATCAAATTTACAAGTGAGAGTCACAATCGAAGAATTGTCAAAACAATACGATATGCCAGCAACAAGCATGAAAAAATGTTTTCGTGAAATTTATGGAGATTCCATTTATTCTTACCAGAAGAGATAACGTATGAATGTTGCAGCCAATCTGTTAATGGAAGATTCCAAAGTAGAGATTCAAGAAATTGCATTGAAAATGGGATACGAAAATCCAGGAAAATTTTCATCCGCATTTAAAAGCGTGATGGGCGTGACACCAGCCAAATATAGAAAGCATTAAAAAGATCAGCAAATCGGTCATTGTTTTTCCAAAAATTTTTTAAGATAGTATCTTGTTTGATTTTATTTAACTTAGCCGTAGTCAACACCTCACTTTCGAACATCTGTTTATGGTATATGGATAATATAACATAGATAAATGGAAAAATAAAATAGAAAATGGAACAATGAATTTCTTAAAAAAATACGTTGAAAAACCGAACATTTTGGTAAATCAGATCGAGATATATGTAGAAGGGAAAAATTCTCTTAATGGTACATTGATAATTAAATATAATCCTACAAGACGTGTAAGGCAACAAAGCCCTTCAATGGATACGCCATGATGATGAATTATTCATTTGATGTACTTTGCGCCACGGTGGCGCAAAGTTGAAGAAGATGAATCGGAGCGAATAAATATCTGATTGTAAAAAGAAAATGGAAAATCTTGCCTTTTAATAATGATACTTCTGATATAGATCAGTCCATAGAGATGGTGAGATTCCAATGCGGTCCTGATTCCAGGGATGCTTGTAGGATTAATATTCTATTTAATAGGAAGGAACTGATTTATGGAAGATGATGAAATATTAAAATACAGCATGCAAATAGCAATGTTAAAGCAATTATTGAACAAAAAATTAATTGATGAGAAAGAATACGAAAAGATAAAAAAAGAATTGATGAAAGAATATGGAGTTTTGTCTGATTTAGTTATTTGACGTGAAAAATTGACTTCATTAGAATGTGTAGCATTACAACATAGCAAAGGATAAAAAGAAAATGGAAGTAAAAATTATACAAGGAAACAAATCAGTTTTAGGAGCTTTTCATAGAAAAGTTAAGAAACTTAGAGTTGCAGCATATTGTAGAGTCAGCACAGATGATGAAGATCAGATTAAAAGTTATAATTCTATGATTAAATATTATACTGATTTAATTCAGAAGAATGAAGAATAGGAATTTGTTGGAATTTATGCTGATAAGGCTATTACAGGAACAAGTGTAAGACCTAGAGAAGATTTTCAACGACTCATAGAAGATTGTATGGATGGAAAAATTGATATGATCATTACAAAGAGTATTCCAAGGTTTGCAAGAAATACATTGGATACTTTAAGATATGTCCGTTTGTTAAGAGAAAAGAATGTAGCTATTTATTTTGAAGTTGAAAAGATCAATACGCTGGTAGACGGTGAATTTCTAATGACAATCCTAAGTTCTGTTGCACAACAGGAAGTGGAAAATACTTCTGCATACGTTAAAAAAGGACTTAAGATGAAAATGAAAAGAGGTGAATTGGTAGGATTTAGTCGATGCTTTGGATATGATCGTGATAAAGAAACGGGTGAATTGAAAATTGTAGAATCAGAGGCAGAAACTGTAAGGCATATTTTCGATAGATATTTACAAGGAGCTGGAGGAACTGTAATTGCAAGAGAATTGAATGAAGAAGGAATTCTCACGTATAATCATTGTCAATGGACATGTTCGATAATTTTAAATATCATAAAAAATGAAAAATATATGGGAGACATGCTACAGGGAAAGACTTATACGGTTGATCCTATATCAAAGAGAAGATTGCCTAACAATGGAGAAGAAGATAAGTTTTATGTAGAAGGACATCATGAAGCAATCGTATCACGAGAAGTTTTTGAAAAAAGCACAGGAATTAAGAATATCGAGAAATTTGAAACGAGCAAAGGTGTCAACGGAATCGAACAGAGTTATAATTAGAAGACAATATGCATTTAGCTGTATGTTGCAGTGTTATTTTTGTGGGTCAAATTTATCAAAAAGAACTTGGCATAGCAGTTCGAAATATTCAAAAGTAATATGGCAATGTGTAAAATCTGCGAAAAAAGGAAAAAGATTTTGTCCTGAATCAAAAGCAATACCAGAGGCGGTAATAGAAAAAGCATTTGTAGAATCATATAAAATATTATGTGAAAATAATCAGGATATTTTGGAAGATTTATTAGATAAGATAGAGGTAATTTTAAAGGATGAGAAAATAGAAAAAGAAGTGAAACAAATAGAAGGGAGGATTAAAAGGACTAAGACAAAGAGAAATAAGTTAGCAGATGGTTACTTGGATGGAATAATACCGCAAGAGCGATTGAGAAATTATTTTCTTCAATCGCTTTCTTTTTAACTTTAGGTATCACAATAAGACAGATCTAAGTCTGTCTAAAATTGGTTTTCAATTTCCAATTATTATGCTACTCTATATAGGAAGCCACAAAATCCCTTTTCTGACCGTTTCCGTGTATAATGTCTGTCCGGTCTGATGGGAATCAGATTCTTTGAAATTATGGCTTCCAATCCGGGTGATGTCGCTTTTTCATAAAAGAATAATCTGCACACATGAACTGCCACGGAAAAGTTTGCTTTGTATGTATATAATCTTTTCTTTTTGCTAATGGCTACGTGTGAGGTAATCATTTCAGAAAAGTTATATATGATTAAATGTGCGTAGATTTCCTGATGAATGCACATCACCTTTTTTGAATGAAAATTCAACATTCCAACCGTATATTTCAAGTCTCTGAAAGATGTTTCTATTCCCCAACGCAGCGCATACAGTCGTTTCAATTCTTTCGGAGGATATTTATTCACATCCAGACTTGTGAGTATCGTTTCATAATTTCCCGGTGTTATTTCAAACCTTACAATTCTGAAATTTATCTCATAAAACCGTGTCTGTTCAGATTTTTTGGAGTGTGAAGGCAGAAAATCAAATGTCGCTGAACTTGCAATATAACGATAATGATTTTTATCCTTAAGCAATTTCTTTACATCATTTGTCTGTTTTCTGGTAAGCTTCAATGACACGTCAAGATCAAATTCATTTCTCCTCGGAAGCTCAAGTCCCATTTTTATGCCATTACGTCCATCTTTTATGCGAATAAGAAAAAACCATCCTTTTTCCTGTATATGAGCCATGTCATTGTAAGATTCATATCCTCTGTCAGCAATCACAAGAGCCTTCGGGATTTCAGACCTGTCAACCATTTCATTCAGAGCTCCATGTTCATTTTGGCTTTTTGCAGCCTGAATTATTGCGTCAGTGTAAACATGTTCCTCCAAATCGTACAATGCATTTAAATGTAAAAGATTAAAGGATTTTTTGTCTATGGAAGTGGAAATGTGTGACATCTTGTCTTTGGGATTTGTTTCAATCTGAATATCAGAGCCATCAACTGCCAGAATTCTCATTTTGTCCGCCGATGCCAGTATCCTGCTCATAAATCCATCAAACACGGCTTTTAGTGCCTCTGGTTTGATTTTTGTGCGCTGCTGTACAAATGCCGATGCAGACGGCATTTCACCGGAAGCCTGAAAGATGTCAATCAATTCATTTGTAATACTTTTGCTTCCCATTCCTA
>ERZ827186.1986-NODE-1986-length-14941-cov-14.515249_pt1 | contig 14941 bp, 11 predicted proteins | sample MGYA00519918_ERZ827186 | MGnify/ENA primary metagenome ERZ827186 (study PRJEB31778, sample SAMEA3449275) | human gut metagenome | biome: human gut; feature: human-associated habitat; material: faeces | place: United Kingdom | collected 2010/2012 ... | reverse complement strand
TCTGCAATGTCCAGCCGGACTGCGTCATCCAGAACGCCACGGCGGAGACGCTGTATGAGGTGCCCCTGCTGATGGCCAAGGAGGGTCTGGACACCCTTTCAATGATCATCGACGAGGCCCGCCGCATTCGCCCCGGTTCGGTCATGGCCGATCTCAAAATCGCCCGCGGGCTTGATTACTACACGGGCTCCGTGTACGAGACGTTCCTCGAAGGAGCGAGCGATCTGGGATCGATCTGCTCAGGTGGCCGTTACGATAATCTGGCCACGCAGGGCAACCGCAAATACCCCGGGGTGGGTCTCTCAATCGGCTTGTCTCGGCTGGCACAGGGCGGGCGCCACGGCAAGCCGCATGTCGCCGGCATGTGTGCTCGTGGCCGTATGGGACGAGGAGAACCGAGGGGATTCGAACGCCATCGCCAATACGTTGCGTTCCCGCGGCATCGCGGCCGATGTGGCGCCCACGGCGGCCAAGCTCGGCAAGCAGATCAAGTACGCCGACAAACTCGGAATCCCATACGTCTGGTTCCCGAACGAGAACCCCGAGAACGACGGCAGCGACGAGGTGAAGAACATCATCACCGGAGATCAGCGTCCAGCTGATGCACAGTCGTGGCAACCGGATACTGTGTATGCCCAGCAAACCGTTTCCATCAATGCCGACAACCGTTGAAAAATCGGCGTTCAGAACAGTTTTATCCAAGAACAATGCAATGGAGAATAGAGGAAGCATGAGCCAGCAGACGGCTTATCGTACACATCACGCCACCGACGTGACCGAAGTTCTGGTCGGCGAGCACGTCACGCTTGCCGGTTGGGTGGACCGCCGCCGTGATCATGGCGGCGTGGCCTTCATCGATCTGCGTGACAACACCGGTCTGGTGCAGGTGGTCATCAACGAGGAGGAGATGGCTCGTCCGCTGCGCAGCGAATATGTGATCGAGGTGGACGGCAAGGTTCGCCAGCGTCCGGAGGGCAACGAGAACGACCATCTGGCGACAGGCAAGGTCGAGGTCGTGGCCGAGAAGATCCGCGTGCTCGCAAAGTCCGACGCGCTGCCTTTCCAGGTGTCCACCGCACTCGAAAACGAATCCGAGAACAAGCTGCCGGGTGAGGATGTGCGTCTCAAGTACCGCTACCTCGATTTGCGCCGCCCCGAAATGCAGAACGCCATTGCCATGCGCCACCGCATCGTCAAGATCGCCCGCGATTACTACGATACCAACGGCTTCTACGAGATCGAGACCCCCATCCTCATCAAGTCCACCCCGGAGGGCGCCCGCGACTACCTGGTACCCAGCCGTGTGCAGCAGGGCAGGTTCTATGCCCTGCCCCAGTCCCCCCAGCTGTATAAGCAGATTTTGATGTGCTCCGGCTTCGACCGCTATATGCAGATCGCCCGCTGCTTCCGCGATGAGGACCTGCGCGCCGACCGCCAGCCGGAATTTACCCAGATTGATGTGGAGATGTCCTTCATTGATGAGGAGGACATCATGGCCATGAACGAAGGCTTCATGAAGCGCATCTTCAAGGAAGTACTGGGGAAGGACCTCGAAACACCCTTCCGCCGCATCAAGTACCAGGACGCCATGGATAACTACGGTATTGATAAGCCCGATACCCGCTTCGACCTGCGGCTGCACGATCTCTCCGAGATCCTGAAGAATACCGAATTTTCCGTTTTCGCCGGCGCCATTGCCGGCGGCGGCTCGGTCCGCGGCATTAATGCCAAAGGCGCTGCCGAAAAGCTCTCCCGCAAGGAGATCGATAAGCTGACCGATTTTGTAAAGACCTACCGTGCCAAGGGCCTGGCCTACACCCGCTGGACCCACGAGGGCCGCACCTCCAGCTTCGAAAAATTCCTCACCGAGGAGGAGATCGCCGGTATCCACCAGGCACTGGAGGCCGAAGAGGGCGACCTGCTGCTCATCGTCGCCGACGCCAAGAATGAGGTCGTCTATGATGCGCTGGGCCAACTGCGTAATCACCTCGCCCAGAAGCTCGGCCTCATCGAGCCCGGCACCTTCGATCTTTTGTGGGTCACCGAATTCCCGCTGTTTGAGTACAGCGAGGAGGAGGGCCGCTACATGGCCAAGCACCACCCCTTCACCTGCCCCATGCTGGAGGATCTCGATATGATCGAGAGTGACCCCGGTCACTGCCGCGCCCGCGCCTACGATATGGTCATGAACGGCTGCGAGGTCGGTGGCGGCTCCATCCGTATTAATACTATGGAGCTGCAGGAGCGTATGCTGGTGGCGCTGGGCTTCACCCCGGAAAGCGCCGAAGAGCGTTTCGGCTTCCTGCTGGAGGCATTCCGGTACGGCGCCCCGCCCCATGGCGGCATGGCCTTTGGCCTGGATCGTCTCGTCATGCTGCTGCTGGGCAAGGAATCCATCAAGGATGTCATCGCCTTCCCCAAAGTGCAGAATGCCAGCGAGCTGATGAGCGGCTGCCCCGCCGAGGTTGAGGATAAATCCCTCGCCGAGCTCGCCATCAAGGTCGACCTGCCGCAAGAATAAACCAAAATCCCCGCTGCACGGCGGGGATTTTTTCCGGGCTTGACTTTTTCACAGAGGTTCGCTATCTTTGTGGAGAAGGCACTGCGGAGAAAGGGGACGAGAGAATGACGGAGACGGAGATCATCAAGCTGGTGTTCGGGCTATTTTTGGGCGTGGGCGGGGGCGTTCTGCTCCTGCTGGCCTTTACCGTCGGTTATCGGTATTTAGTGATGGAGCAGCGCTGCACCTGCCGTACCAACGGGACGGTAACGGGATACAGCGCCGTCTGCTACGGCGGGGAGAATAGTGCGGTGCATCTGCCGGTGGTGCGCTATACGGCAGAGGGGCGGGAATACCGGGTGACCGGTCCCTGCTACCGGGGGTATGTAAGCCGTACCGTCCGCACACCCCTTGCGGGGAATGCCTGCCGCTGCTATGAGAAAAACGGGGTTCTGCACATCGAGCGCAGCCGCAATTCTATCATCGGAGTGAGCCGCAACCCAATGGCGGAGCAGTACCCCGTGGGAACGGTGCTGCCGGTTTGGTTCGACCCGCAAAAGCCGCAGCGGAGCTATGTGCTGCGCTGCGTGGATAATAGATGGGTCTTCTGGATGCTGCTCCTTTTGGGGGCGGTGCTGCTGGCCGGCTGCATCGGGGTAATTACCCTGCTGTGAGCCCGGAAAGCCCCCGCAAAGAAAAAAGCCGCCCCCGGAAAGGAAGCCTGCCGCTTCCCCTCCGGGGGCCTTGCCATTAAAATTCACTTCGTTTATCCCGCAGCATCAGCTCGGTCAGCGCCGCGGCCGGGTCTTTCCCGTTAAACAGAATATCATAAACACACTCGCAGATGGGCATATGGACCCCCAGCTTTTGGGCCAGCGCCGTTACGCTTTGGGCGGCGTAGTAGCCCTCCACCACCGCGTGGCGTTCGCCCAGGGCCCCGGCCACATGCTCTCCCCGCCCGATGGCAACGCCGGCCATGTGGTTGCGGGAATGGGGCGAGGTACAGGTCACGATCATATCCCCCATGCCGGCCAGCCCAAAGCAGGTGTTCTCCTGCCCGCCCGCCGCCTTTATCAGCGCGGAAAGCTCCACCAGCGCCCGGCTCATCATCAGGGCCTTGGCGTTATCGCCGCAGCCCATGCCCTCGGCCATGCCGGCCGCCAGCGCTATGATATTTTTGGCCGCGCCGCACAGCTCCACCCCGGTAATATCGGTGCTGCTGTAAACACGAAAGCTCGGGTTCATAAAAATGCCCTGCACCCATTCGGCGGTTTTCATCTCCGGGCAGGCCGCCACGCAGCCGGTGGGCATCTCCCGCGCTACCTCCTCCGCGTGGGAGGGTCCCGAAAGCGCCGCTACCGCATACCCCGGCAGCTCCTCCGCCAGGATCTCAGACATCCGCAGGCCGCTTTCCGGCTCCACGCCCTTGGCCACCGTCACCAGCACTGTTCCCGGCGTTAAATAGGGCTTCACCCTTTGGGCTGTCTGCCGCATGGCGTAGCTGGGCGGCGCAAAAACCACCAGCTCACACCCGGCCACTATATCCTCCCGGTGGGTCAGCGCCAGCCCCTTCGGCAGCGGGACCCCCGGCAGCATCTTGTTTTCACCCCGCTCCCGCAGGGTGTGGCTTTCCTCCTCGCAGTAGGACCAAAGGCTTACCTCGTGTCCGTTCTTTTGCAGCAGCATGGCCAGCGCGGTGCCCCACGCGCCGCTGCCCAGTACAGCGATCTTCATTTTGCCTCCTTGCCGGCTCCCCGGCGGGTCTGTTTGCTGTTTTATGTCGGTGCAGGGGGCAGGGCGCAGCCTGCCCCAGCCTACGGCTGGGGCTTACCGGCGCGCCGCGCCGGTTCGGCGGCTTTGCCGCCGGGGCTGCGCCCCCTGCCTTGGCCCCCCGCGAATTTCCCAAGCCCCTTAAATTTTGTTCTCTTCCCCGCGGGCCAGCCGCACCATGTTCTCCCGGTGCGCCCACAGGATCAGCAGCGTCATCACCGCGGCGCCCCCTACGGGAAATACCGGCTCCACCGCCTGCCCATGGCACCACAGCGCTACCGCCGGGGTCAGCCCCAGCGCAGCTATTATGGAACCAAGCGAAATGCATCGGCTGCACAGCACCGGCACCCCCCACAGGATTACCAGCGGCACCAGCAGGATGGGATACAGCACCGCGATGGCCCCCACCGTGCAGGCAATGCCCTTGCCGCCCCGAAAGCCAAAATACAGCGGCCACATATGCCCCACTATCGCAAAAACCGCGGCCACGCAGCCGCCCTCAAAGCCCGCCAGGTACCGCCCCAGCATAACGGCCGCGGCCGCTTTCAGGGCATCCCCGGCAAAGGTCAAAAGCGCCGCCTTTAGGCGGTAGGTGCGCAGCATATTGGTTGCGCCGGTGCCGCCGCTGCCGTGCTTTCGTACATCATCGTGGAACAGCCGGTGACTCAGCAGCACACCGGTGCTGATGCTCCCCAGCAGGTAGGCCGCCGCCGCGCACAAGATATATCGTAAAAACATTTGGGTTCTCCTTTGGAAAAAATACGCTCTCACGGGATAATATGGGAATTTTCCTTCTCGGTTATGCCGTGTATGCCGCTTATTGTAGCAAAGATTCCCCCGTCATGCAAGGCGCAAATTGTAAACACTGCCGCGGGCCTGCTTTTCTCCCAGGAAAAGCAACAAAAGATATTTAGATCCAGCTTGTAGTCGCCTTCGGCGTCGCATTGTCACCACAGGGTAACAGCCTGTACGCCTCGCCGGCGTGGCCCTACTTTTCTCTGAAGAAAAGTAGGCAAAAGTCATTTAGGGCTCCGCCCTAAAAACCCGACGCTCGTCGGACGCAACCTCCGCTTGAGTCGAGCTGACCCTGCGCTTTGCTTCGGGCAGCACTCCACGCTGCGGTGCATCCTCCTCTCCCCACAAGGTCTTGCGACCTTGCGGGGGCCCCTTTTGCCCCGCCCGGAAAGCCAAAGCGACGGCTTCCCGGAGCGGGATGAGACAACGCTGATAAGGTGTTTATTTTAATTCGCTCCCTGCTGAATCCAAATAAAATGCGCCGCAGGCACCTTGAGAGCGTATCTGCGGCGCTGTACGGACGATGCTTCGCATCGTTCGTATCCAGCCGCAGCTTAAGCGTTAGGGGGTCTTGGGGCACAGCCCCAAGTGTGTTTTGCCTACTTTTGTACACACAAAAGTAGGCCACCGCCGGGTAGGCGTACAGACTATGCCTTTGCAAAAGGCTCCGTGCCGCCGAAGGCGACTACAATCTTGGCCCAAAAATTCTTTTACACACTTTCATTCGAAAAAAGCAGCCCCGCCGGGCAGGCGTGCAGATTAAAACCTTTTATAAAACTATGCGACGCCGCCAGGCGACTACAATCATAGCCTAAATATCTTTTGCCTGCTTTTCTTCACAGAAAAGCCCTCGCCGCCGGGCCGCCGCAAAAAAGAAAGCCCCCGCCATACGGCAGGGGCCTTGCTTGTCTTTTGTAGTTTGGGAATTACAGCTTGCCCAGCTTGGTGCGGCAGCTGCGGCAGACATACTTGTCGTCATAGGTAGCCAGCTCTTCCTTGGAGCCGCAGAAAATGCAGCAGGGCAGGTACTTCTTAAGAATGACCTGATCACCGTCTACATAAATTTCAACATCACTGTGGATGTCGATGCCGAGGGTGCGGCGAAGCTCTACAGGGAGAACGATACGGCCGAGGTTGTCAACTTTTCTTACGATACCGGTGGATTTCATGGTACAGGTTCCTCCTTAATAAAGTTAGGTGGTTTGCTGGCGGTTTACAATATCTTCTAATATTCTCGCTTTTTCTCTACCTTGCTACTAAGTGTACTATTATTTTCCATGAAATTCAAGAGGTAATTAGCACAATTTCGCAAATCTTGTGGATAATTTTTGCCCCTAATTTGCCGCTTTTTTGGTTATTGTTGCTAAAATTGATAAAATGCGCACAAATTCCATTATTTTACATAATTCGATAAAAAGCATCAAAAAAGGAAAACATTAGCGCAATATATCTCCGCAAGGGAAAAAAGATGTTGATAAATCATCTCTACTCCCTAAAAAATGAAGAAAGGAGCCCTGCCCATGCTGAACGGTATCCTTACCGCCCTGCTTATTTTTTCGGTCGTCACCGCGGCCTTCACCGGCCGGATGGAAGCGCTCTCCGCCGCGGCGCTTTCCGGCTGCGGGGAAGCCGTAAGCCTGGTCATTGCCCTCACCGGTATGCTGTGCCTGTGGAGCGGCCTGATGGAGATTGCCCGCCGCTGCCGCCTTACGGAAGCGCTGGCCAGGCTGCTGCATCCCCTCACCCGGTGGCTGTTCCCCACAGTGCCGCAGGGCAGCCCCGCCATGCAGGCCATCTGCATGAATCTTTCCGCCAATTTGCTTGGCCTGGGCAATGCCGCCACTCCCTTGGGCCTTGCCGCTATGCGGGAGCTGCAAAAGCTAAACCCCCATAAAACTACCGCCAGCAATGCCATGGTCACCTTTGTAGCGATGAATACCGCCTCCCTCCAGCTCATCCCCACCACCTGCGCCGCGCTGCGGCAGCAGGCCGGCTCCGCCGCCCCCATGGAGATCCTGCCGGCGGTATGGCTCACCGGGCTTTCGTCACTGGCTGTGGTCCTGCTGCTGGACCGTCTGCTGCGCGGGAAGTCCCACCAGCCGGAATAAAGGCAGGCCCGTGCAGGGGGTGGGCGCCCGCAGGGCAAACCGCCCTTCCGGGCGGTTTCGGTGGCCTTCGGCCACCGGCTCCGGCCCAGCCGGAGCGCTCTGCGGGCGCCCTTCACCCCATCCGCGAATTTCATCAAAAGGGAGGGCATTCCATGTCATTCAGCGCCTGGTTCATCCCGCTGCTCATCACCGGCCTGTTCAGCTGGGGCCTCTGCTCCGGCGTGGATGTGTTCGATTGCTTTTTGCAGGGAGCCAAAGAGGGGCTCAAAACCGCCGCCTCCATCACCCCGGCCTTGGTCTGCCTGCTTACGGTGGTCACCATGTTCTGCCACAGCGGCGCCCTGGATGTCCTCACCGGCTTCCTTCGCCCCGTGACTCAGCTTATTGGCTTCCCGGCGGAGGTACTGCCATTGGCCCTGCTGCGGCCGGTCTCCGGCAGCGGCGGTACCGCCCTGCTGCACCAGCTGCTGGGGGAATACGGCCCGGATAGCTTCATCGGGCGGGTAGGCAGTGTGCTGGCCGCCGCCTCAGAGACCACCTTCTACGCTATCGCGGTCTACTACGGCGCGGTGGGGATCCGCCGTACCCGCCACACCATGGCCGCTGCCCTCACCGGGGATCTGACCGCGGCGCTGGTCAGTGCCCTTGCGGTCCGCTTGCTGCTGGGGGTGTGACCTGCCTCATCAGAGGGAAACGGTATCCAGATAATGCAGGAAGAAGCTGCCGTCCGGCCGTGTCATTACGGAGAAACGGGTCCGGAAGTCCCCAATTTTATAGGGATTTTCATAATATACATTGCCGTGCAGTTCGTAACTGACGCTTACCTCGGATTTTTCCCGATCAATTTGAACCTCCGTGTTCCTGCACACCGGAGTATTCCCCCATCCAAAGCCGGACCAAAACACATACTCCCCGGTTTCGGGAACATAGGTATCTTCATCAAACTCATAATCCGGAATATCAAACACCTCCTCGGCCATCTGCTGTATCTTTTCTTTTGGAAAGTGGTAACACCCCTCATCATCCATGGTGACAAAATCATGGTACAGGTATTTCTCCTCCTCCATGAACATTACCGTACTCAAAATAAAAAGATGGATCTGCCGGTCCTCCAACGGATAGGCGGAGCTCCCCAGGATATCTCCAGAGTAAAAGGCAAAGTTGGTCAGCTGCGCGGTCAGAACCTCCGAGGAGGCCTGCAGTTCCTCCTGCATTGCGTCCCAGTCCAATGCGGACTTTCCCTGCGGGGCGTTGCCGACGCAGGCGCAAAGGCTAAAGCAAAGTGCCAAAGCGATTGCGAGTGATAGCATCTTTTTCATGGCGTTTTCTCCTGTATGTTTTTGCCGCTGCGGCAGGTTTTCTATCATTTTACCATGGGCGCCGCAGGTGGGCAACGGAAAATTTTAAGGCGGTGACGCCTGTTCCATGCCAGCGTCCGCCCTCCTCACAATTTTTTAACAAAATCGCCACATTCGGCGCTATGCAAAAGACCCCGCCGGTGCTATAATGTAAGTTAGAATACTATGACCTGTAAGGAGGAAATAGCAATGATGGACAAGATCCTGGTAGCCGATGACGACCTGAATATCTGCGAGCTGCTGCGCCTGTACCTGGAAAAGGAGGGCTTCGAGGTGGTAATGGCCCACGATGGCGAAGAAGCTGTGGCCAAGTTCGAGAGCGAAAAGCCCTCTCTTATCCTCCTGGATATCATGATGCCCAAGCTGGATGGCTGGCAGGTTTGCCGGCAGATCCGCCAAAAGAGCGATTGCCCCATCATCATGCTCACCGCCAAGGGCGAAACCTTCGATAAGGTGCTGGGCCTGGAGCTGGGCGCCGATGACTATGTTGTCAAGCCCTTCGATACCAAGGAGATCGTGGCCCGCATCAAGGCCGTGCTGCGCCGCAGCAGCCCCGCCGGCACCGCCGAAGGTGAGGTCAAGGAGGTCAGCTACGATAAGCTCACCGTCAATATGACCCGCTACGAGCTCAAAGTGGATGGCAAGGTCGTGGATGCCCCGCCCAAGGAGCTGGAGCTCCTGTTCCACCTGGCCAGCCACCCCAACCGCGTATTCACCCGCGATCAGCTGCTGGATGAGGTCTGGGGCTTCGAGTACTACGGCGACAGCCGCACCGTCGATGTCCACATCAAGCGCCTGCGCGAAAAGCTGGAAGGCGTCAGCGATCAGTGGAGTCTCAAGACCGTTTGGGGCGTCGGCTATAAGTTCGAGGTCAAGGAATAAGAATGAAAACTTCGCAGAAAACCCTGATGGGCAAGTACTATTCGGTGTGCTGCGCCATCATTCTGCTCAGTATGGTATTGGTCGGCTCCATCTTTATGGTGCTGGCCAATGACTACCTGCGGGAGGAAAAAATCAGCCTGCTGGAGAAAAATGTGACCCAGGCCGCCCGCCTCACCATGGAAAATTACGCCGCCCACGAGTACCGCTATGTCAGCAGCGATACCCTGCAGCCGGTGTATGCCGTGCTGGGCTCCGCCATCGAGGCCGACATCTACCTTTCCGATAACAAGGGCAATATCCTCATTATGGCCCATACTACCGAGAGCGCCATCCCCCAGTCGGTGCCGCAGGCTGTCCTGGATAGCCTCTCCAAAACCGGCAGCTATCAGGGCTCCGTGGTCATGGCCGGCACCGGGGAAGACCCCCAGTACGCCGTGGCCACCCCCGTGGTGGATGAAAACGGCCTTCTGGTGGGTGCCGTTATGGCCACCGCCCGGGCTGCCAACCGTGCCCTGGCCGGCGATATGCTCCAGATGTTCCTCATCGCGGCCATCGTGGTGCTGGTGGTCAGCTTTATCGTCATTTATTTTGTCACCACCAGCCTGGTAAACCCCCTGCGGCAGATGGCTGCCGCCACCCGTGCCTTCGCTAAGGGCGATTTCTCGGTCCGGGTGCCGGTGGAGGGCGATGATGAGATCGGGCGGCTGGCCTCCGCCTTCAATAACATGGCCACCGAGCTGGCCCTCACCGAATCGGTGCGCCGCAGCTTTACCGCCAATGTCAGTCACGAATTAAAAACCCCCATGACCACCATCGGCGGCTTTGTCGATGGTATCCTGGATGGCACCATCCCGCCGGAGCGGCAGAACCACTATCTGCGCATTGTCTCCAGTGAGGTCCAGCGCCTTTCCCGCCTGGTGCGCAATATGCTCACCCTCAGCCAGATCGAGGCCGGCGAGCGCACCATCCAGCCCACCGAGGTGGAGATCACCTCCCTTGTCACCAATACCCTGCTGGGCTTCGAGCAGCGGCTGGAGGAAAAGCACATCGAGGTGGAGGGACTGGATACCGACCGCTACTGGGTGCTGGCCGATGCCGACCTCATCCAGCAGGTGGTGTATAATCTCATCGATAACGCCGTCAAATTCGTCAATGAGGGCGGCACCCTTTCCTTCGACTTTTATACCGAGGGCGAGAATATCATGGTAGCGGTGCGCAATACCGGCTCCGGCGTCCTGCCGGAGGAGATCCCACGGCTCTTCGACCGGTTCTATAAGACCGACCGCAGCCGCAGCCTGGATAAAAACGGCGTAGGCCTGGGGCTTTCCATCTGCCGCACCATTATGAATGTCCACGAGGGCGAAATTTTCGTCCGCAGCCAGCCCGGGGAATACACCGAGTTTGTATTCGGCCTCAAGGCCGACCCCGCCCACTACAAAAAAGGCGTCAACCGCAAAGCCCCTATGGTAGATGCCAGCTTTACCACATTGCCGGCGGCCCCCGCTGCCGGCCGGGAGGAGAAACAGCATGAGAAACCGCAGCAATGACAGCAACTACCACTGGGATTACCAGGATTACCGGGGCAACTACGGCCAAAGCCCCGCCCGCGCCCGGAAAAGCAGCGGCCTGAAGTACTTCCTCATCGCCATGGGGGTGGTCATCCTGCTGGTGGGGGCGCTGTGCGTCGGGGCCTCCGTCTGGGGCAGCAAGCCTGCCCCGCAGCCGGATCAGGATTCGTCCATCGGCAATGAGCTGGAGCACCTGCCGGAGATCGACCAGCAGAACAAGCCGGAGGATAATGTGCCGGATACCACCGAAGACGGCCTTTTGACTCCCGCCGGCATCTATAAAAAGTGCGCCCCCTCGGTGGTGGGCATCATCACCTACGGCAGCAGCGCCACCGCGCAGGGCAGCGGCATCATCCTTTCGGAAAACGGCTACATCATCACCAATGCCCATGTGGTCAGCGGCGGCGAAAAGTTCGAGGTCGTTCTGCAAAATGGCGATAGCTATGATGCCACCGTCATTGGGGCGGATAACCAGAGCGACCTGGCTCTGCTTAAAATGCAGAACCCGCCCGAGGGGCTGGTCGCGGCTACCTTCGGCAACAGCGATGAGCTGGAGGTCGGCGAAATGGTGGTCGCCATCGGCAATCCCGGCGGTCTGGCGCTGGCCTCCACCCAAACCGTCGGCTACATTTCGGCGGTGCAGCGTACCATCACCACCGAGCTGGGCTACACCATGGTCTGCATCCAGGCGGATGCCGCCATCAATCCCGGCAACAGCGGCGGCCCCCTCATCAATACCTACGGCCAGGTGGTGGGCATCACCTCCAGCAAGCTGGTGGAGGAAGGCTACGAGGGCATCGGCTTCTCCATCCCCATCAATACCGCCCTGCCCATTCTGGACGATTTAATGCAGCACGGCCGGGTGACCGGTCGGGCACAGCTGGGCATCACCGTGGTGGAAGTAGGCAGCAATGAAGCCAATTATTACGGCATCCCGGCGGGTCTGCGCATCATGTCCATCAATGAGGACAGCGATGTAGGCCGTCAGGGCGCCGAGGTCGGCGATATCATCACATCCATTGATGGCTGGGCCATCACCAGCCGTGCCGATTGCAGCGATATCCTGGCACAGCACAAGCCCGGCGATACCGTGGAAATAAGCCTGTACCGGGCCAGCCGTACCGGCCGCGGCCAGACCTTCACCATCACAGTCACCCTGCTGGGGTCCTAAGCATCCCCCAAAAGCCGCCCACGGGCGGCTTTTCTGCCCCTTGTGCCATATTGCCCATAAAGCCGTGTCATTTCCGGGCAAACCTGCCAATGGCATTTCGGTCGGGAGTGATGTATAATTAAAAAGAGGAGGAAAGCAACCCGCATCGACACAGTAAGGAGGTGCCGAACAATGAAAAAGAGGATATCAGCCGTACTGCTGGCCCTGGCCATGTTGTTCACCACCGCCCATGCCATTCCAATTTATGTGGATGGCAGCGCCCTGGGCTGGCAAGAACCGCTGACCCTGGAGGTGGAAAGCGGCGACAGCATCGATAATGTCAAGCAGAAGATCCAGAACACGGGTGTTTCGGTAGATGGGAAATGCCTGTATTTTGGCAGCAGATTTTTGGAGAACGGCCGCACTCTAGCAGATTATAATATCCAGAAGGAAAGCACCTTGCAACTGACTACCTTTTTGGAGGTAGCCGATTCAAAAAACCTGTCTGATGCTCTGGCTTCCGATGCCGCGGTCATTCGCTTGACTGGGGATATTGAGATCACCGCCTTTATGGCGGTGAGTAGACCGGTGACCATCGATCTGAACGGCCACTTACTGAAAACAACCAGCGGGGTCAGCAACTTGATCCATGTCACCCAAAATGGAGAGCTGACGCTGATCGACAGCAATCCCAATGCCGTTCACAAGTTCAGCGTGGAGGAAGCCACCGGTCTGTGGAAGCAGGACGCTGCCGGCACAAAGGTGATAAAGGGCGGCGCCATCACCGGAGGCACCGGCACAGGAGAAGCAGGAAATACCTGCGGCGGCGGTATCTATGTGAGGAAAGGCGGCACGCTCCTCATGCGGGGCGGCAATATCGTGGGCTGCACGGCGCGCGAGGGCGGCGGTGTTCATGTGGAAGATGGCGGCCGGTTCGAGATGTCTGCCGGGACCATTACCGGCTGCGTGGCACAGACCGCGAATAATGACGATACCCGCGGCGGCGGTCTCTGCAATTTCGGCACGACCGTCCTCTCCGGTGCGGCTGCCATCCGGGATTGCCGCGCGATCCAAAGCCATGTAGACCATGAATACGCCGGCGGCGGCCTTTACAGCGTCCGCAATCTGACCATCCGGGATAATGTAACGGTAAGCGGCTGCACGGCGAGTGAGGAGAGCGACGCCATGTCCATCGGCGGCGGCGATGCGAACAATAGTCCCACCGAGATCATCGGCGGAACATTCGATGGCTCCGTGACGAATGGGGGGACCATCAGCGGCGGTGCCTTTACCGGCCTGGTGTGGAATAATGGCATCATCTCCGGCGGCCAGTTTACCGGCTCGGTGGTGAACCGCGGTACCATCACAAACGGTACCTTTGGTGGCGAAGTGACCAACGAGAGCGGTCGTTCTTTCGGCACCATCTCCGGCGGTATTTTTAATGGAAAGGTAACAAATATCAACGACACAAGCGCTCCGGAAGAAACGCCGGGCAGAATTTCCGGCGGCACCTTTAACGGGAAAGTCATCGGGGCCTATACGGTCACCTTCCAGTCGGAGGGTGGAAGCGAAGTAGCATCCCAGATTCGTGCCAACACCCCTGCCGACCAACCTGCCGACCCCACTAAAGAGGGCTATACCTTCATCGGCTGGTACAACGGCGAAAGCGAATGGAACTTTGAGACCCCCGTGACCGCCGATTTGACCCTGACGGCAAAGTGGCAGGTCAACCAATACACCATCACCTTTAAGCCGGAAAACGGCGGGCAGGATATCGTCATTAAGCAGGACTACGGCACGGCCATTACCGCCCCGGCCAACCCTACCAAAACAGGTTATACCTTTGCCGGCTGGGATAAGACCATTCCCACCACCATGCCGGCCGGGGATATGACCATCACCGCCCGGTGGACCGAAAACCGGGTCATTGTCATCATCCGGCCGGATGACAGCAAGGATGAGCCGGACCCCGGTACCATCCATCAGTGGGGCCCCTGGCGCTCCAATGGGGATGGGACCCATATCCGCCGCTGCACGGCCAGCGGCTGCTTCGACCAGCAAAACGGGAAGTGCTACGGCGGCGCCCCCAATTGCACCCAGCGGGCAAGCTGCATCCTGTGCGGCGCCAAATACGGCAAGACCGACCCCACCCGCCACGCCTCCCTAGAAAAGCTGGAGGCGATAGCCGCCACAGCGGCGGCCAATGGCCGGGTGGAATGCTGGCACTGCACCGCCTGTGATAAGTACTTTGCGGACGCGAACGGCAAAACGGAGCTCACCGCGGAGAATACAGTAACCGAAAAGGTGCCGCCGAGCATCATACAGGGCAATGACGCCCGATGGAAAAAGGGCGAAAGCAGTACACTTACCTTCCACTCCGATGCGGCGTTTGAGGACCTTATCGAGGTGCTGGTCGATGGCGCGGTGCTGCCCTCCGAAAGCTACGAGAAGCGGAATGGAGAAGGCAACATCATCGTAGAGCTGCGGGAAAGCTACCTGGAGCAGTTGGCCGAAGGGGAGCACACACTGGTGATCCGCTCGGCAAGGGGAGATGCCACCACCCACTTTACCGTGGAGGCAGCACCCGATGAAACCCATCCGGTGAGCTGGTGGGTTTACGCGGCGGCTCTGGGGGCTTTTGCCATCGGCACCTGTGTCGCAGTGATCTCCTTCCGGCGCAAAAAAGCCGGATAAGTGACAGCAAATAGCAGAGATTCCGGATCTCCTTCGTACCAAGTGTACGAGGGAGATTTTTTATTCAATTTTCAAGGTACTGTTGGGAGGCAGGTTCCCGCTTAAGGCAGACCCCC
>ERZ827186.1980-NODE-1980-length-14973-cov-13.283081_pt1 | contig 14973 bp, 10 predicted proteins | sample MGYA00519918_ERZ827186 | MGnify/ENA primary metagenome ERZ827186 (study PRJEB31778, sample SAMEA3449275) | human gut metagenome | biome: human gut; feature: human-associated habitat; material: faeces | place: United Kingdom | collected 2010/2012 ... | reverse complement strand
TCGATTTGTACGAAGGAATTTTGAAAATTTCCTTTGAAAGCCTCTCTACTAACCAGCTGGGAAATTTTTTCGGATTTGAACGAAAGAACTTTTGAGAATTTTTCTGCGAACCCCTCTACTACTTAATTGGGAATTTTTCCGGCAAAAATAAAAAGAATTTTGAAGAAAATTTTTAAGCGCCCCTCCCACTAATCAACTGGGAACTTTTCTGGCAAATAACAAATAGGATTTTGAAGGAAATTTTTCAGGGCCTTCCTACCAACCAATTGGGAACTTTTTTGAGATTTTGGCAAAGTAATTTGAAAAATTCTCTCAGCTTTTCAAAATGTCCCTCTACTTACTCTGAATAATGGGTGCCATTTGGCAGGGTGTTTCGAGAAATTTCTCAATTTTTCTATCAAGACGCAAAAAAGCCGCCCTCCCGATGATGGGAGGACGGCTGATAATCGCTATTGACTTATAGATGCACACTAGATTTCTTGCCAAAAGCTGTTGTCACAGTAAAGAACAAGGATCGTCGTTAGGCGTCAAGATATAAGTATGCTCTTTGGCTCTTGTTACTGCGACTCGCAAGTTTAAGGTAGCTTGTTCTCTGCGTTCTGGCTTTGAGATAATTCTATTCTGGTATCTTCCCTCATATACAATTACTGCATCGAACTCTTTTCCCTTCGATTTATGTATAGTCATAACATTTACCCCGCTCCATTTCCTCGTACTCATTGAAAAATGCTCTTGAGTTAAAGCGTTAGCAACAGCTTCTGTTGCACCAATATAAGAACCGTTTTCGCGCCAAAGTATATCCAACGCTGCGTAGAGCTGTGAACCGCGTTGGAGAAGTCTCAAATGCCTTGCATCTTTAAGAAGGTTTTGATATACCTCTGACTGTTCATTTTCAATGATAGCCAATACAATTTTCCAATCACTTATTATATTCCCAGAAAATTGCGTTGAATTTGTCAAGGATACAATATCCTGTGTGTCAGCAATCAACTTTTCACGATTTTTCCCTTGAATCTTCTTTGTCAAGGAATACCGACTCAGTGCTGATGCGAGAGATTCCTCTGCCTTTGAAGGTGGTTTATCCGCTCCTTTTCGACCCAGTATATGCTCGATCAATGGAGTAAGAACCGCTGATTCAGTACAGCATTTTCGTGACCCGGTCTCCAAAATGCTAGCAATAGTTAAAGCGGCTAAGTATGGGCCAGCAGTATCAACAGCCACTTCGTGTTCAATAACTGGGCATTTTTTGCCGTTCCGCAACTGCTGTTCCCGCTGAAAAGAGTCTGAAACTTCCAGCATAAGTGCATTTGTTGGAACCAATATGGCCAAGGACCAATCGGTTTTCTTCATCTCATATAAGATTTTTTGGACTTCTAGCACTTTGTATTTCAACACCAAATGCGTATATGGCGATTTTCGGAATGAGTATCGGCACACTGAAACATCTTTATATTGTTTCCCTGTATTTTTGCCTTGCAATAAATCATTTCCAAATTCAGCAATGTCTTTTCCATTGCTACGATTGTTCTGCTGCCCAAAATCGAAAATCTTCGGTTTAAAAGACTCAATAAATTGTGCAATTCTCTTTGGATCAGCTCCTCTAAAGTCGTAAATCCTTTGTTCTGGATCGGCCAACGCTATTAGCGCCGAATTGGTTCCCAACAATTGAATCAACTGCCACTCATCGGCACTGGTATCTTGAAATTCATCAAGAATTATAACAGGATACATAGCACAAATTATTTTCTTGAGTGCGTGACTTTCGGTCAAAAGCCGTGTGCAAATATTTGCGAATATATCAAAATGAACCGTTCCCTCCGTGTTGAACATTTCAAGCATTTTCTTTTTCCGCTCCGTCTCATTTAGCCCCGATAAACGGTGTCCAGATTCGTGAGGCGGTAACAGATGGAGTGACTGTGAATTGAGCAAATATCCGTGATGCTTAATTATATTCCAAATAAAACCGTGGTAAGTATTGATTTCAATCTGTTTTTTTAATTCCTGAGGTATAAGCTCACCTGCTTGTTCTTCTACTCTTGATATAGTTGCACGCGCAAAGCTCAAGAAAAGTATCTTTTGCGATTTGCGAATAGTATTTGAGTTAGCTGTCAACTCTTTCGCCTTAAATAGCGCAATAGTTGTTTTTCCGGATCCCGGTCCACCCATAATGAGCAAATTACCATCTGTCGCTAATATCTCATTTCGCAGATCATCTTTTTTGAACTCTATCATACTTCACCTTCGATCATAACCGGAACTGTTTGAAGCGAATAAACCGATTTTTCTATCGCAAATATGGTCTCAGTTATGAATTTGGGCATTTCGCTTTCAGAACAATATTCAATTAATTCAGCAAGCGCCCCATCTCCTTTTTTGTGTTTGAAAAAAGCCTTCATAGTTTTATAGAGTTTCTCAAATTCCATACCCGCCCGTGGTGCCTCAGTACTCAAATGAGATGGCCACTCATTATCTTCGACAAGTTTCAGCCCGTATTTCAACAGTGCCTCTTGATTCACCCCTTTTAATACAACATCTTCTATCCCGTGTTCTGTTGCCTCATACGGATAATCAACCGCAACTTCTATCTTCTTTCGTATATCATCATCTTGCTTGTCAAAAATTGCATATACTGTTTTACCCATCTTCTTATAGTATTCACCCAATGGTGCCACCTGTGTATCCGTATTTGCCTGTACAAGAGCTATACCCAGCAAATCGAAAGAACAACTTCTTTCTGGATGCAAGCGTTGAAGTTTTTTCGCCGCTGTTGAATAAACATCATACTCGGTTCTTCCTTCGGTAATAAGCACACGCCGGGCCAGCAACGATTCGCAAAAACGCCGTCTCATTTCTTCTCGGAATGCCTTCATTTTAACAGTAGGCGGCATTCCAGCAGGAGCTGCCGTAAGATGTCCATTTGTTTTAGAAATAACCAATATTTGATCGGGTAAGAATTCCTCAATCACATATGGAGAATGAGATGTGAAAAGAGCCTGTGTAGATTTTTCTATCACAGTTGAAATTACCCTTTTCTGGATATGGGGAGGTAAAGCAATTTCTGGCTCTTCCATTGCAAAAATTACATTCTCTTTTATGTCAGCAATGATAGACAAGAGCGAAAGTACAAGCGTATTAACAGTTCCAGTCCCTTGATGCGCATATGGCGTCAAGTATTCAGTACCATCTTCGCGATATGCTCCAGACCCCATAAAAACCGTAAGCACTTTGCGCAGATGCTCTCGAGTCAAATTCGAAACTTTTATTTGCGGCTTGTCTGCCGCCTCATACGAAACAATGTTTGATAGCGAGTCTTGTACCGATGTCAATATGTCTGAAACGCCTAATTCAGACTCGTTTGCCACCGAAACCCCCTTGAGTTGATTGAGAACATCCTCCCACATTTGTGGTTTGACCTCTTTCATCTGGAGAATTATATCCAGCAAAGACCCTCTCTCTAGGCTTAGTGCGCGGTTTCCTGTTCTAAGGGTGCGTAAGTATAGAAATCCGCAATTTCGTTTATCTTTTTTCCTAAATAATTCAGGTGTACTTCCTTCGCGAAGTGTCTCGGCAAAGTATGTTTGCCCTTCAAAGTCATCATCTTCTAAATTATAGTTTCCTTGAAAGGCTAGCCTGAGAGCCGGTTCGACAGACTCTGCATCCGTACTGCTTGCAGGAGGCCCGCTTATAAGCGCTCCTTTACATCTATCCCACCACTCAATGTGATTTCCGAAATATATTTTTTGGTCTTCACTTAATCCGATAACCGTAACTTCTATTTTAATTTGGACCGGGGTGTCGTTTGCCAAATATTCTCCTGCATAAAAATCGTGTTCATCTATTACAGGACTTCGCGAAAGACGATCTGGTCCCATAACCAAATCAACAGCCTCAAATAGAGTGGATTTTCCTGAGTTGTTATCGCCAACAAACACTGCATTTTTGCTTACTAAAATAGACGCATTTTTGATTCCCCGAAAATTAGAAATATCAATTTTACATATGTTCACAACCGCATCCCCCTCTACGAAGAACTTGAAATTTTAACAAGGTACTTTGCTTTTTAAATGCAGCAAAATTAACTCAGCAATCAGCCCATCCTCATCTCCCGATACACTACATCGGCCAATGCGCTCATTATGGCATTGTACTTGTGCTGATCCTCAAAGAGCGAGGTGTAGGTATCCTGCGATTCCAGATAGCTGTCCTGAGCCGCTGCTCCGAAGGCCTTAGGGAAAATGCTTTCCACAAAAATCTGCGGATCTGAGGTCTGCGCCATCTTGGTCAGCTTCTTGTCGGCCATCAGACGGCTGCGCAGAGCCGTCAGCAGCACTTTGTCTCCCTCGGTGAATTCACCCTTGTACTTTTCGTTGATCTTGGCGATGATCTCATCCAGCGGCGACTTTGTGTCCAGTCCCATTGCGCCTTTCTGCTTAGCCGGTTCGTATACGCCCTTCACCTGTTCCAGCTCAATGCTTCCGGCGAAGGTCTTTTGCAGCTTGTAGTATTCCAGCTTCAACTTACCCTCAAGGTCCACCATATCCGTGGTTTCCGCAGGCAGCAAATTGATCAGATAACAACAGAATACATATTCCTTATGCAGCTCCTTATCGAACATCCGCAGGATCTGCGAAATATAGCCGTACCACTTAATGAGATTGCGCACCTGACGGCGGAACTGATACCGCTCGTTGGGCGTTTTTTGATTATAACGGTCTGCCACCGGCTTCAACACACTGGTCATTCGCCCCATCGCCCGGGCATCCTGCCGACCTGTGCTGAAATACTCCTTGGCAAAAGCCTCAATATCTGCATCGTTATAGACCGCAAATCCCCGCAGCTCCTTCTGCGTCTGATAGATCATGTCAGCGTTGACCTCCTGCGAAAGCGAGGTTTCTTGATAGAACGGCTGAAACGCCTCCAAAATGTCCTCTTTCTTGTTGGCAAAATCGAGAACGAAAGTGTCCACCTTGCCGGTGCAGGTGCGATTCAATCTGGACAGCGTCTGCACAGCTTTGACGCCCTTCAGCTTCTTGTCCACGATCATCGTGTGCAGCAGCGGCTCGTCAAACCCGGTCTGGTACTTCTCGGCAACGATCAGCACATTGAAATGGTCGTGGAATTCCGCCTTGGTCTGCGTTTCGGCGATGTGCGTCCCATCCGCACGAACATTCAGTTTCGGCTCTGTGTATTCTGTATCACCGTCCTGCACAGCACCCGAAAAGGCCACCAGCACCTGCACATCGTTGTACTTCTGCTCCTCTATGTAGCGCTTAACCTCGTGGTAGTAGCGCACTGCCGCAAGGCGGGATGAGGTAATGACCATCATTTTACCCCTGCCGCCGATCTTGTTTCGGGTGGTTTCCCGGAAGGTCTCCACGATGATCTGCGCTTTCTGCGAGATGTTATACGGATGCAGCTCCTGATATTTGCGGATCACCTTAGCTGCACGGCTGGCGGGCACATCCGGATTATCTTCCGAGGTTTTGACGATTTTGAAGCAGGTGTCATAGGTCATATAGTTCTGGAGCACATCCAGAATAAATCCTTCCTCAATGGCCTGCCGCATACTGTAAATATGAAACGGATGAAAACTGCCGTTCTCATATTCCGTGCCGAACAATTCCAGCGTCTTGTCCTTGGGCGTTGCGGTAAAGGCAAAGAAGGACAGATTCTTATGCCGCCCCTGAACGGTCATTTCCCGCATCAGGCGGTCGTCCGGGTCCAGCTCTTCTTCGGCCTTGCCCTCGATCTCGGCGTATTCCCGCAGAGCATCCTCCGTATCTGCGAGGGCGGCTTTCAGTTTCAGAGCCGAGCTGCCGGTCTGGGAGGAATGGGCCTCGTCCACAATAATCGCAAAGTTCCGTCCCGCTACTTTATCCACTTCCTGATAGATGACCGGGAACTTCTGCAAGGTGGTGACGATAATGCGCACTCCGCCGTTGATGGCGTCCCGCAGGTCCTTGGAGGTCTTATCTTCCCCGATGGTCTCAATAGCGCCGAGAGTGTGGTCAAAGCCGGAAATGGTCTCCTGCAGCTGCGCATCCAGCACGGTGCGGTCGGTAACGACGACCACGCTGGAGAACACCGGCTTGTTCTCCTCATTGAACAACGAGGCCAGCCGGTAAGCCGTCCACGCAATGGAATTGGACTTGCCGCTTCCGGCGCTGTGCTGGATCAGGTAATTATGCCCGGCTCCGTTCTGCCTGACATCGGCCAGCAGCTTGCGCACCACATCCAGCTGATGATAGCGCGGAAAAATCAGCGTTTTGCCATCCTTCAGGTTCATAAACTTCTGGACAATGTCCATCATACTGTCCTTCTGAAAGACATTCTCCCACAGATACGCTGTCGGGTAACCGTTTGGGTTTGCCGGATTGCCCTTGCCGCCGTCGTTTCCGGCTCCGTTGGAGCCCTGGTTAAAGGGCAGGAAATAGGTGTTCTTTCCGGCGAGCTTTGTGGTCATCCACGCCTCGGTGTGATCCACACAGAAATAGGCCAGAATGCGCTTGTTGAACTGGAAGCAAAGCTCCCGCGGGTCGCGGTCATACATCCACTGCCGCTTGGCGTCGTCCACCGTTTGTCCGGTGTACTGGTTTTTTAATTCAAAAGCGAATACCGGGATACCGTTGAGCACCAGCACCATATCCACGCTCTTTTTTGTATCGGCGGAGAAGTACCACTGGCGATAGCACTCGATGGTGTTTGCCGTCCACTGGGCAGCCGCCGCCTGATTCAGGGCAGACTCCGGCTTAAAATAGCACACCCGAAAACGCAGTCCACGGTGCTTGAAGCCGTGGCGCAGGACAGAGAGCAGCCCATCCGTCTCGCAAGCCGTGTTGAACGCCGTGCAGAACTTCCGCACCGGATCCACCTGATTGGCGTTTTCAAATCGCACCCACTCCTTGGGCTGGGTGCGCTGGACAAAGTCGATCAGGGTGTTCACATAAAGCCCCTGTTTGGCATCGTAGGTGTCTGCGCCCTTGGTATATCCGCCCGCGGGGGAGAGAAAGAAGGATTCTATATCCGCTTCAAAACGCTTTTCGGTGGTAATCATTTGGATTTCCTCACTTTGCCTTTTTGTATTTTCTCTGGTTCTACGCATGCTCCAATGTTCAGTATATTCCCCTTTAATGTCATCGGATAGCAATACTCATTACCATAAATATCCTCAACAAATAATTTCCATCCACGCATTGTTTCAGTTTTATCTACTAGGAAAATCTTCAAGCCGGTCACGCAATCCTTGTCGATCACATTGCCCTCTGTTGGGATATATGTATGGTTGTCCGTAGTCACTTTCTTGACGATAGCGATTCCGTTGTCGCTGTTTTTAACATAGCACCGTGGTGCGTGAGTGCAACTGTTGCCCGCTACTGATTTTAATAACAACTGCGGAATGCTATCCTGTGCAATCGTCTGTGCGGGGTGTTCCGCAAACAAATATGGCTTTGCCTCCTGAATTCGGATGCGATCACTTTCGATTCTCTGAGCTTTCAATGTCCGTTGCACGCCCCACATTGTTAGACCACCGCCAATGAGTGCGCATATAATCGGGATTACCACATCAGTCAGCCAGCACACTTGTTTTGACCTCCTTCTTGCCAGTCACATACTCGTAAATCAGGGATTTCTTATAGTTTTCAATTTCGGTGAGGTATTGCTGCTTCTTAGTAATAAGGGTATCAAGCTGTTCACACGCTTTGTTGCAATAAGCCACGATTTCTTCTTGTTCAGCAATTGGTGGCAATATGCAAGGCATTTTTCTTACAATGTCTTGTGAAATGTTTGGATCTTTTCTTGTGCCAACAGCAAAGATCATCCAGTATTTTCTGATGGACAGTATATAGTAAAAGCCGAAATAGTCTGTTATGTATCCATTGTTGAATTTTATACTGCAAATAGCTTGGTTGGTTTTTGCCTCACATTCGAGAATACCGCTATTACCTATGGTTCCGCTCCCGCCATACATTGCAACCAATACGCTTCCCTTAAGTTGCACATTCCCAGCAATCGAATCAGCACCGAGTTGTGTAAGCCTGCGCTCCGACTTTGTAATTGGCCTTTCCTTCAAGTCATACGAACAAATCCAATTTATATCTCCGTCATATAAGGATGGATTTCCGGACTCAGGTGTACCTCCGCTCCCCGTAGTTGCAACATTCTTAATCAAATTGACTTTCCACTCCGCCGGAATTTCCCCAATCCATTCAATGCCGCTGTCCTTCATCGGCCTGTCGCCACGGATGCCCTTGGTGACTGCCTGTGTAATGACCGCCTGTTTCAGCTTTTTGTATTCTTCAATGGACGCACGGGTCTTTTCCAATACAGCGTCAATTTCGGCGCACTCCGCATCCAAAAAGGCCGCAATGCGCTCCTGCTCGGCATATTCCGGGACAGGAACAGTAATAGATTTCATTTCCTGCCAGCGAGTCGTCCAAAGATCGGCTACAATTCCGTGTCCCCACTTATAAAACTCATCCGCAAACAATGTGGTATGAAAAAGCCAGTTGTAATAGCCGGGATGCATAGCCGTCCTCGGTGTCAAAATGATATTGATTAGGGAAACAGACCCATCTAACGGAGAAATACCACAAGAACCACGACGGTCAGAGCGGCTGTTGATTGCAAAGTCTCCAGCCCGCACCAGTTTTCTGTTGTCTCCGTCATCCGTCTTTGCAGCGGTAGCAAGCTGCGGCAGAATGCCTTGCATTGTCACCGATAACGGCTGATAATCTTTGTCGGAAACCTTTTCATTTCTCTGCGTATATAGGCTTCCGATTTTTGAAAGCTGCCAATCCTGCGGTATGGTTCCAATCCAATCAATCCCGCTGTCTTTCATTTCACGCATCTGCCGTCAGCCCTCCTTATGGAACAGCGTGTTCAGGCTGTCGGCAATCTCACGCTCCAGTTTTTGAATCCGCTCCACAATGTCGTCCACCGGCTCCGGCGACTGATACTCGTAGAAATAGCGGGTCATCGGAATTTCATAGCCCACCTTAGTCTTGCTCTTATCGATCCACGCATCCGGGGCGTAAGGCAGGACTTCCCGCGCAAAATAGGCGTCAATCTCCTGCACCAGCGGCACATTTTCGGTATCCCGCAGAGCGGTGTCCGCCACCGGCTTGCCCCGCTTCATCACGATCTCGCCGTTTTCGTCCCGCTGCGGGCGCTCCACTACGATTTTGTTGTAGCCAAACTCCTCACTGCCGAAAATCTTGCTCTCACAGTACACGCCGGACTTGTCCCCATACACGGCATTGTTCCGGTATTCGCCGTAGGCCTGCACGATCAGCTCACGGCAATGGTCGCTGATGTCGTTGCGCTTGGTTCCGATGGCTTTGCGGCGCTGTTCGTAGCAGTGGGATGCGTCAATGAGCTGCACCTTGCCGCAGCGGTAGGTGGGCTTATCCTTGCACAGCACCCAGATATAGGTGGAGATGCCGGTGTTCATAAACTGGTCGGTGGAAAGCTGGACAATGGCGTCCAGCCAATCGTTTTCCAAGATATACTGGCGGATGTTGCTGGGGCCGCTCCCGGCATCGCCGGCAAACAGCGGCGAGCCGTTCTGAATGATCGCCATTTTGCCGCCCGGCGCCAGCTTGGACAGACCGTTGAGCACAAAAAGCTGCTGTCCGTCGCTGATTTTCGGCAGACCGGGCGCAAAGCGCCCCAGCTCGCCCTTGGCGGCTTCGGCCTCCACCGCCTTCTGTTCCCGCTTCCAGTCGATGCCGAAGGGTGGATTGGAAATGCAGTACCGGAAGGTGAAGCCCGGGAACTGATCGTCGGAGAGCGTATCACCGAACCGCATATTATTGGGATCGCCGCCCCGGATCATCATATCCGCCTTTGCAATGGCGAAGGTGGAGGGGTTAAACTCCTGCCCGAAGCAGGTCACTTCCACATCGCTGTTCAGCTCGTGGATGCGCTCCTCCATACAGGAAAGCATCTGCGAGGTGCCCATCGTCATGTCGTACACGGTCACATTGCCGTCATCCAGCTTGGCATCGCACAGCAGCAGGTCGGTCATCAGATAGATGATGTCCCGGCTGGTGAAGTGCGCTCCGGCCTCCTCGCCAAAGGACTCGGAAAAGCGCTTGACGAGATCCTCAAAGATATAGCCGCAGTCCACGGCGCTGATTTTATCTGGGCCGAGGTAGCCCTTGGGGGAGTTGAACTCCTTGATGACCAGATACAGGCTGTTGCACTCCACCATACGGCGAATGATGTTGTCAAAATCGAACTTGGCCAGCACATCCTGCACATTGCCGGAGAACCCGGCCAAATAGTCCCGGAAATTTGCTTCGATGTTGTCCGGGTCGGCCAGCAGGCTCTCAAAAGTAAACCGGCTGGTGTTATAAAACTGATAGCCGGAGGCCCGGGTCAGAAAGCCGTCAATAACTGCCAGCTTCTTAACCTTTTCATATTGCTCAATCACCGCATCGTGGGTAGGCAGCAGGCAGTCGTGAAACCGCTTGACCACCGTCATCGGCAGGATCACAAGGCCATATTCGTGGGGCTTGAACGGCCCGCGAAGCACATCCGCCACATTCCAGATCATCGTGGCCTTTTCCTGTATATTTACGCCCACGACGCTGCTTTTTTCGTTAACCATTGCTTTCTCTCCTCATCCAACTGCCACTTCAACTTTTTTACCGCTGAAGGCCACGCCGTATTTATAAATCGTCCTGACCCCGGCTGTCGTCAGCTCGGTTTCGTATTTCTTGTCGTTGATCTGCTGCAAGGCCGTCTCGGACAGCTTTTTCAGCTTTTCGTCGCTGCAATTTTTCTCCGCTTTCAGCTCAATTAGGATGCCCGGAAGACCCTTTTGCGTGGGCTTCAGCTGAATGTCATAGCGCCCGTCGCCGGATTCCCGGTTGGAGGTCACGAAAGCGCCGCCCAGCAGGGCGCACAGTCCCAGCATAAAGCCGTGGTAGAAGTTCTCCCCGGCAGTATCGAAGGAGCTGACCGACTGGGTCAGCAGCGTCTGTATCTGCGCTTTCAGCCGTGCGTTATCGCCGGAGAAGATGGCCTCCTGAACGGAAATCGCCGTGGACGGCGGTATCAGATTCTCCAGCCGCTGCAAGATCTCCTTGTTATACACCAGAGAGATCTCCCGGTTGGGCAGGGAAACCTCGCACATAAAATCGCCGCTGAAGGAGGGTGTGGTTTTCAGTGCCTTCAGATAGCCGGTCACCAGCAGGAAACTGTAAATGGTGGAGGGATTGCTCTTGATCTGCGGATAGATCACGCCGGTGTCGATGAAGGTGGTGAAGGTCTCGCCGTTGACCAGGGAGGTCAGACGGTTATAAATCTCCTCGTCCGCCTGGGCAAGCACTTCCCCGATAATATCGTTGCTGCCGGTAGAGACCCAGAAGGGCCTCGGCTCACACTCGTTGCTGAAGTAGTTGACCACCGACCACGGGTTGAAAATCTCCGTCTTGCCGAAGCGGTAGCCGTCGTACCACTGGCAAATCTCGTCATACTTATCGGCAGCGCCGTAGTATTCCGCCATCTCCATCACCTCGTCGGCGGTGAAGCCGAAGTAGGCGCTGTATTTGTTGTCCAGCACGGAGTTGATGGACAGGTTGTTCATCCCGCTGAAGATGCTCTCCTTGGCCACCCGCAGAATGCCGGTGAGGAAGCCGAAGGACAGGTGCTGATTATCCTTGAAACCGCCGGAAAACAGGTTTCGCATAAACCGGATGACCTTGTCGTAATAGTCCTTCTGATAGCCCTGCTGGATGGGGGTGTCGTACTCGTCGATGATGATAATGGGCGCAACGGCATAGTGCTTGTGCAGCATAGCGGACAGGTCCAGCAGTGCAGAAGCCAACTCTACCTCGTTGACCTTGCCGTCTGCCAGCTTTGCATAGGTCTTTTTGCTATACTCGTCGCATTTTTCGCTGGTCAGCAGCTCTTTGTGCCGCCGGGTCTCCTTTGCGAAAATATCCCGGATGGCCGCAAAGGTCTCCTCCCAAGTGTCAAACTTCACATCCTTGAAGGTCAGGAAGATCACAGGGTACTTGCCCTGATAATCCCGGTACTTCTGGCCGCAGGCCCAGATCTTCTTATCCCGGAAATAGACTGAAGTATCCTTGTCGCTCTTTTCAAAATAAGTGCGCAGCATATCCATATTCAGCGTCTTGCCAAAGCGCCGGGGGCGGGTAAACAGTGTCACCATCGGACGCTCGTCGATGAAGTCCTTGATCATCATCGTTTTGTCGATGTAGTAGTATTCCGACGATGCAAGGCAGTAGTTGGACACGCCGATGGGCAGGGGCAGCTTCGGCGCGCGCTCCGTCTTGCGGAAAGCGCCCGTCTTGAGCCGCTGATCCGCCGGCTTCTGCGTATCAGCGGGGATCAGCCAACGATTGCCCTGCTTTTTCGCACTGGCGATTCTCCCATTCTTGCAGAGCGTCGCAACTCTCCGCTCCGTTATATTCCAGCGCACTGCTGCCTCTCTTACCGAGATCATTTCAGCCATAGGGGATACCTCCACGCATAAAATCACAAGTACATTATACCCGGATAAAAGAACAATGTCAACAAAGTTCAGAACAATGTCGTTTTAAAACAGCATTGTTCTTTTCTGCACACAAAACAAGCGGAAGTCATCGACCCCCGCTTGCTCGTTACCCATATACAATTTCCTGCATCACGATCTCGTTCGCTCGGTTTCGGATGCCGTTCATCTTCCGCACCCACGACTGCGGTTCGCTGGCCTTCAACCTCTCCGTCACCCCCTCTGCATCTGCGTATTGTTCTACCAGTCGAAGAAAGAGTTCCTGCGCCTGCTCCTCGATGTCTGCGAGGTGCCCATCCAGCACCCCGGCGGTCAGCAGGTTATAATACAGCACCCGGTGATGCTCCTTCAGATAAGCTCGCCGCCGCTGCCCGTAAACGCCGATGGGGCGTTCTTCTTCGGGCGGTAAGCAAACATCCGGCAGGCAGTAGTCGCCCTGCCTTGTGTAAGTGCCGCCCAGCTGCTCAAATAGCGATTTCATATGTGATCCTCCCATTCAAAATTTCCCCGGCAGATCCGCAATGCAAAACGCACCCGCCTTTCGGTTACAGTCTACCAAAACCGAAAGGCAGGTGCGAGTGTGCGAATTTTCAAATCGCACATTGGTATTGTTTTAGTATCTGGGGTCAGTCGTCATCTTCACCATCAAATAAAGAATTACGGCATTCTTCCTCTTCACGGCGATATTGGCTATCATCCCAATTGCAAACATATTCGCCTCGGTCAATACTGAAGCCATCTTTTTCGATGTATTCATATTCGCCGGACTCATAATTAAAACACCACTTGGCCATTTTTATTCATCCTCCATTCCGAGTACATAAAAAAGCATTCTAAAAGCAGAATCTTTCTTTGCTTCTTTTTTTGATGAGGATGTCCCATCGAAGTAATAATCTTCTTCCGCTATACGACATTCGCAATTCCAAATAGAATTACCATTGTTATCATATGTCTCCTTAAACTCATAAGTAGGAATGGAAAAATAACCTCTTCGTGCCAATGTTTCAAGTTGGTTAATTGCATCATCACGGTTAGGATTTTCAATTTCGTCACGGATAGATGGAAGCATATCATTTCTCTCTAAATACTCATACGCTAATTTGCAAGCAGCCATTCTCGCCTCACGGATAGACACACCGAAGCCGCAAAACACCGGTAGAGAATCAAGCAATTTAAGGTAACAATGATATTTTAGTTTAGAATAGTTGTAGCCTAACGGAAAGTTTTGATATATAGTGTTACTCTCTTTTAAATACCAAGTCGATGTGTAAGATGCTTCTTTATATTTGTACCAGGGAATGCACCCATTCTCGTTCATTTCCCATTCCTGAATAAGTCGCACATAATTGGTGTCGGTATCATTAATTAGAAAGTCTTCGGGCACAAGCATTACTTCAACCACTTTTTGCAAGTCCTTCAGATTCCATCTTGAATCGATCGCAACAGCTCCGATAATAGCTTCAAACAAATCTTCTTTTACAGAATCTTCTTGGTTGATATTATTCTGTATATCGCCCTTCCCCATAATAAGATGTTCGGAAAAACCAAGTTCATCCATTCGGCGAGCCAATGCTTTTTTATTCACCATTCGACTTTTGATTTTAGATAGGTCATCTTCGTCATAGTCACAGCCAAAACTATTTACTGCCGGCGCTTCGTAACCCTCTTGATTCCGTTTGAATTCTTGTTCCCAAGCAGAAAGCTTTGTTCCGTCAACCGGATCCCCATTTGCTAAATACCCGTACTTCTGAATAAGCAGTTTAACAACCATAAAATCAAGTGCTTTGTCTCCAATGAACTCGAGCACCTCATTGTTTTCACCGCCGTTCTCTGCAGTATATGAGCGACGAGTGAAAGCCTGCTGCAACAAATCAAGATTTTTAAAATCATACCCGATTTGTCCCTGCACCATTTTCCATACTAATTCTTTTTCCATAATAAAAAATCCTTTCGGTAATGTATTTTACCAAAAGGCATAATAATAGCCTGGCAAAAACACTTTCCCTGTGAGAATAGGAAAGACAATGCCAGACATATATCATTAAATTTAATTCTTTGTTTCCGTTTGTTTACTCGGGTTCACTTTCATAAACAGGAATAAACACTAAGATACAATGTTTCAAATTTAATGTATTACGCCCTCAAGCATATTCATTATACCTAAATCACGAAAACAATGCAAGTATTTTATTAAAAATCATCTCCTTTGCGGCTATCAAACACAAAGGAGATGCAGAAATATATTAAGTTTTATTTTCTATGCTTCATCTTCCTGCTGAACTCGTTCAGCGTCTGGATATGCCAGAGGCTTTTACGGGTAATGGAGCGAAAGGTCAGGGAGCAGAAGAAGTCAACGAGAAAGATCTTTGGAATGCAGAACTTCAGCCCCTTCTGGAAGGCTTTCAGCGACCCGCGGCTGCACCAGTTGTGGACGGTGGTCAGGGTGTAGC